>Ga0302267_10001323_pt1 | contig 31734 bp, 20 predicted proteins | sample III_Bog_E1_3_FD_194555 | JGI IMG/M metagenome (GOLD analysis project Ga0302267, IMG submission 194555) | Peat permafrost microbial communities from Stordalen Mire near Abisko, Sweden - III_Bog_E1_3 | ecosystem: Environmental > Terrestrial > Soil > Wetlands > Peat | place: Sweden: Abisko...
TGAGCGGAGGCCATCGATGGCACCAAGCCTGGGTGCCCTCCCGAGGCTCCGCTCCCTGACAGTCGCGGTGCGGGTGGCAATGCCAGCACTGCTCGAGAATCTCGCTCGGTAATTTAGCGATCGAAGCGGCCGTCCAGCCGGACGCTCAGTGCCGCATCCACGGCCCCCCCGGACCGATCCGGCTCACCAGGTAGACGATGATCCAGAGGAACCCCACCGCGACGAGCAGCAGGAACCACCAGAGCGTGAACTGCCCGGTCTCGGTCGTCTGCTGGAGATAGAGCGGCGGCGCCATCCCCGCTCCTTCGGACCAGGAGCGGGGCCGGTCAAGCGCGCGTCAGGGCTGCCCGACGCCCAGCTCCCGCATCTTGGCGTAGAGGTTGGGCCGCCCGATCCCGAGCAGCCGGGCCGCCTCCGCGCGGTTGCCCCCGGCGCGCTCGAGTGCCCGGAGAATGAGGCGCCGCTCGAGCGCGTCGGCGGCGCGCTTGAGGTTGAGGTCCTCGGGATCCTCGCCCTCGGGGGCGTGCTCCCGCGCCGATCGCGGCGACGCGCCCTCGTGGCCGTCCGAGAGCGAGAAGTCGCCCTCGTCGAGCACCTCCGACGTCGACATCACCGCGGCGCGCTCGAGGACGTGGTGGAGCTCGCGCACGTTGCCGGGCCAGGAGTACGCGGAGAGGCGGGCCATGGCGCTCTCGGAGACCGCGCGGCGCGGGCCGGGGAGGCGCCGGAGGAAGGTCTGCACGAGCAGGGGGATGTCGCTCTTGCGATCGCGGAGCGGGGGCAGGTCGAGGTGGAGCACGGCGAGGCGGTAGAAGAGGTCCTCGCGCAGCGTCGCGCCCGGGGCCTTGGGCAGGACGGGGCGCGAGGTGGCCGCGACGATGCGGGCGGTGGAGCGGAGGACCTCCTGGCTGCCGACGCGCTCGAAGGTGCCCTCCTGGAGGACGCGCAGGAGCTTGGTCTGGAGGGCGGGATCGAGGTCGCCGATCTCGTCGAGGAAGAGGGTGCCGCCGGCCGCGGCCTCGAAGCGGCCCTCGCGGCGGGAGGCGGCGCCGGTGAAGGCGCCCTTCTCGTGGCCGAAGAGCTCGCTCTCCACCAGCGTGGCCGGGAGCGCGGCGATGTTGACGGCGACGAAGGGCGCGCCGCTGCGGGCCCCGTGCTCGTGGATGGCGCGGGCCACCAGCTCCTTGCCGGTGCCGCTCTCGCCGGTGATGAGCACCGAGACCATCGAGGTGGAGGCCCGGCCGATCGCCTTCCACACCGCGAGCATGCGCGCGCTCGATCCGACGAGCGCCGGGCCCTCGGCGTCGCCGGGGTTGGTGCCTCCGGCGGGGGCCGCGGCGACGGGGGGCGCCTTGACCGCGCGGCGGAGGCAGTCGAGGAGCTGGTCGAGATCGAAGGGCTTGGTGACGTAGTCGAAGGCCCCGAGCTTCATCGCGTGGATGGTGCGCTCGCTGTCGCCGTAGGCGGTGGCCATCACCACCGGCAGGCCCGGGTAGGCGACGCGCAGCTCGGCGAGGAGGTCGATGCCGTCGCCGTCCTTGAGGCGCACGTCGAGCAGGACGCCGTCGATGCCGCCGCGCCGCAGGGCCGCGCGCGCCTCCACCACGCCCTCGGCGGCGCGGGCCGTGAGCCCGCCCGCGCCCGCGATGGTGCGGACCAGGCCGTCGCGGATGGTGCGGTCGTCGTCGACGACGAGGATCGTGGGCACGTCTTCCGGCCCACCATAGGCCCGCGGCGCGCTCGACAGAAGACCCAAGCGCGACGGTCATCTTGCGGGACGCCCGAGAGCGTCCCGCGACGGTCATCCTGCGGGACGCCCGAGAGCGTCCCGCGAACGGCCCCAGGGCGGGCGCCCGGCAACCCCCCGGCTGAGGGCTCTCCGTGATAGAGGGGGTCCCGAGAATGACCTTCGAGCCTGGAGCAATGCTCGATCGCTACCTCATCGAGGCCCTCGTCGGCGAGGGCGCGATGGGCAAGGTCTACCGCGCGTTCGACCCGCGGCTGGAGCGCTCGGTGGCGATCAAGGTGCTCGAGCCCGTCGCGTCCGAGGACGCCGGCGAGGCGGTCGCCTCCGCCCTGCGCGAGGCGCGCGCCGCGGCGGCGATCCTCCACCCCAACGCCACCGCCATCTTCGACGCCGACCGCTCCGGGGAGACGGCGTTCATCGTCATGGAGCTGGTGCCCGGCACCTCCCTGCGGGCCTTCGTCGGGGACCTCTCGGTGCCGCTGGGCACGCGCGCCCGCTGGCTGGTCGAGATCGGGGGCGCGCTCGCCGCGGCCCACCGCGCCGGCGTCGTGCACCGGGACGTCAAGCCGGAGAACGTCATCGTCCGCGACGACGGGCTGGTCAAGGTGCTCGACTTCGGCATCGCGCGCCTGCCCCGCGGGGACGCGACGGGGTACGTGACGCTCAGCTCCCAGGGCGGGCTGGTGGGGACGCCGGCGTACATGGCGCCCGAGCAGATCCGGGGCGAGGACATCGACGGCCACGCCGATCAGTTCGGCTGGGGGGTGCTCGCGTACGAGCTGCTCACCGGGCGGCTCCCCTGGGAGCACCCGGAGGATCCCATCGCCCAGCTCGCGGCGGTGCTCACCGCCCAGCCCGCGCCCATCGCGGCGGCGGCCGCCGTGCCGGCCGACATCGCCTCCGTGGTGCTCCGCGCGCTGGCCAAGCTCCCGGCCGATCGCTTCCCCACGATGAGCGACGCGGCCGCGGCGCTGGCCTACTTCGCCGGCGCGCGCCAGCCGCTCCAGTACCCGTCGAGCATGCCCCCGGCGCCGTACACCCAGCCGAGCCCTGTCACCATGGGAGGTGCCCCGAGCGCCCCGGCCGACGGGACCTCCAGCCGACCCTGGCCTCCGGTGGAGCCCTTCACCGAGAAGGTCGCCCAGTGGGCGAGCTCGGTGCCGCCGATCGGGCGATCGAGCCTGCCGCCGGTGAGCATCATCCCTCGTGCTCCCGGCGCCCCCAGCTATCCGCCGTCCCTCCTCCCCCGCGGCCTCTCGGGTCCGCCGACCCAGGTCTCCCCGCAGCGGACCGCGCCGCCCGCGGAGCCCGTCGAGGGGTGGATGCGCACGCTCGCCAGCGGCATCGGCGCTCCCGGCGCCCCGCCGCCGCTGCGTGAGCCCGACTTCAAGGCGCCCGTCGACGTCGACGCGCACCTGGCGCTCCTGCCGCCCGACGCCACCTGCAAGGGGATCTTCTTCCTCGACCTCGTCCGCCTCGGCGCCACCGTCATCTCGCCGAGCGAGCTGTTCCACCTCGCCGGCTTCCCCGAGCGGCGCTACGTCGTCTTCCGCGACTATCCCATGGCCGAGAACCTGCGGCTCACCGTGGCCGTGGCGCTCGCCGTGTACCCCAAGCAGCCCCTCGGCGAGGGGCTGCGCCGGATCGGCCAGACCGCGTTCGACACGGTCTCCACCAGCCTCGTCGGCAAGACCCTCTTCGGCGTCTTCGGCCGCGATCTCGAGCCCCTCCTCTTCACCGGCCCCCGCGCCTACAAGCTGTTCCTCAGCTTCGGCGAGGTGCTGGTGGAGAAGAGCGGCCCCCGCACCTTCCGCTTCCACGCCCGCGCCTTCCCCGGCTTCCTCGAGACCTACCAGGTCGGCGTCGTCGAGGGCGTGCTCCGCCACTGCGGCGCCCGCGGCCGCCTGCGCGTGGCGATCGAGGCCCTCGATCGCGGCACCATCGAGCTCGAGCTGCTCTGATCCGGAGTCCCGGCAGGCAAACCCGTTCCGAGCTCAGTCGTCGTGCTGCATGAGCCCGCGGATCCGCCCGTTGTCGAGGAGCTTGACCCGCAGCGCCGCCGGCTCGCGGGGGAGGCCGGGCATGGTCATCATCTCGCCGGTGAGGGGCACCACGAAGCCGGCGCCGGCGACGAGGCGCACCTCGCGCACGGTGACGGTGAAGCCGGTCGGGCGGCCGGGCACGGCGGGGTCGTCGGTGAGCGAGAGCTGGGTCTTGGCCATGCACACCGGGAGCTGCCCGTAGCCGAGCTCGTCGATGCGCTTGATGTCCTTGAGGGCGCTCCCGGCGAAGGCGACGCCCGAGGCGCCGTAGACCACGCGGGCGATCTTCTCGACCTTGTCGCGGAGGGGGTCCTGGAGCTCGTAGACGTAGCGGGGCGCGGGGGGCGCGGCGTCGGTGGCGTCGGCCGTGTCGACCACGGCGCGGGCGAGGTCGAGGGCGCCCTCGCCGCCGCGGGCGAAGCCTTCGCAGCGGAGGGCGCGGATGCCGCGGCGCTGGGCGGCCTCGTCGATGAGGCCGAGCTCGTCCGCGGTGTCGGTGGGGAAGACGTTGAGGGCCACCACCACCGGGAGCCCGAAGAAGGCCGCCGTGTCGAGGTGCTTCTCCAGGTGGGAGAGGCCGCGCTCGAGGGCGCCGCGGTCGGGCTCGCCCGCCGTCTTGACGGGGGCGCCGCCGTGCATCTTGAGCGCGCGCAGGGTGGCGACGAGGACCAGCATCCGCGGCCACACCCCGGCGGCGCGGCACTTGATGTCGAGGAACTTTTCCCCGCCGAGATCGAAGCCGAAGCCCGCCTCGGTGATGGTGTAGTCGCTGGTGGCGAGGCCCAGCCGGGTGGCGAGGATGGAGCTGCACCCGTGGGCGATGTTGGCGAAGGGCCCCGCGTGCACCAGCGCCGGCCCGCCCTCCGCCGTCTGCACCAGGTTGGGGAGGAGCGCGTCGCGCAGGAGCGCCGTCATCGCGCCGGCGGCGCCCACGTCGCCCGCGGTGATGGGGGCGCCGGACGTCGACGAGCCGACGATCACCCGGGACAGGCGCGCCTCGAGATCCTGGTAGCCGCTGGCCAGGGCGACGATGGCCATGATCTCGCTGGCGGCGGTGATGTCGAAGCGGTCCTGCCGCGGGACGCCGTCGAGGCGGCGGCCGAGGCCGACCACCACGTTGCGCAGGGCGCGGTCGTTCATGTCGAGGGCGCGGCCCCAGGTGACGGCGCGGGCGTCGAGCGGGCCCTTCTCGCCCAGAGAGAGCCCGAAGTGACAGGCGTTGTCGGCCATCGCCGAGAGCAGGTTGTGCGCGGTGGTGATGGCGTGGATGTCGCCGGTGAAGTGGAGGTTGATGTCGTCGGCCGGGACCAGCGTGGCGCGACCGCCCCCCGTTCCGCCGCCCTTGACCCCGAAGACCGGGCCGAGCGAGGGCTCGCGCAGGCAGAGCGCCGCGCGCTTGCCGAGGCGACGCATCCCCATGGCCAGGCCCACCGAGGTGGTGGTCTTGCCCTCGCCGGCGGGCGTCGGGTTGATCGCCGACACCAGGATCAGCCGACCCGCGCCGGCCGGCGCGGCCTCCAGCCTGGCCAGCGCGGGCAGCTCGATCTTGGCCTTGCCGCGGCCGCAGACGATGACGTTGTCCTCGGGGAGCGAGAGCTCGCGGGCGACGTCGAGGATCGGCTGCGGCAGGTACGTGTGCGTCATCGCAGGGTCCCTTGGCGCCGCCATCGTGAGCGCCGGCGCGAGGGCTCAGCCGTAGCGTGACGCGAGCAGGGCCGCGAGCGCTTTGTGATCGCGAACCAGGGCCAGGGTGTGCTCGGCGTGGCCGTGGGCGTAGCCGTTGCCGATGTAGAGATCGACGTCGCGCCCGATGCCCTCGGCGCCGAGCGCCGCCGCGGTGAAGCTGGTGCTCATGGCGAAGTAGTAGACCTTGCCCCGATCCCGGGTCGCCACGATGGCGGAGATCTCCACGCCGGGGACGTTGACGCACGACAGCGTGAGGTCGGCGCCGCGGCCGTCGGTGCGGGGGAGCACGGCGTCGCGCACGGCGACGGGATCGCGGGCGTCGGCCACGACGACGTGATCGCAGATCCCCAGCGCCGAGAGGTCGGCGGCGAAGCGGGGGAACGACTCGAGGCCGATGACCCGCCCGGTCGGGCCGACCCGCCGGCGCGCCTCCGCCGCGCAGAGCAGCCCCGACTTCCCGCCGGCCCCGAGGACGACCACCGTCTCCCCCGGCTGGCAGAGCCGCGCGACCTGGGGCGCCGCGCCGGCCACGTCGAGCACCGCGAGCGCGAGGCGCTCCGGCATGTCGGCCGGCATCTTCGCCAGCGGCGCCGAGGCGAAGATGTAGGCGGTGCCCTCCACGTCGACCTGCGCCGACACCGGCCGCACCGCCCGGACCCGCACCAGCGAGAGGGGCGTGAGCGACAGCGACGCCAGGGTGGCCACCCGATCGCCGGGCTGAAAGCCGCGGTCCCGGACCAGCTCGCCCACCGAGCTCACCGTGCCGAGCAGCATCCCGCCCGAGCCCGTGACCGGGTTGTGCTGCTTGCCCCGGCGGCGGACGGTCTCCAGCACCAGGCGGCCGACCGCATCGAGGTCGCCCCCCGACGCTTCCTCCATCTGGCGGAAGCTCGCCGCGTCCACGTTGAGCGTCTCGACGGCGAGGACGAGCTCGCTCTCGTAGACGGTCTCCCCGCTCGCATCGACCGTCTCCGCGGGCTGGGGCAGCGCCCCGCGGGGGGCCAGCACGCGGTGGATGCCCAGGGAATCACCGGGTAGGCTCTTCACGCGGCACCCTTATCACGGTAGGCGGGGAGGCTCACCAGGCTCTGTGCTCGCCCCCTCCGGGAACGAGCCAAGGCCGACCGCCCCAGCGTGTTTCGACGGCGCAGGGCATCGATCCCACCTGCGCCGGTTGACCCCGAAGGATCCGAGCGTGCATGATTGAAACCCGCTCGCCGATGGAAAGCCCCGCCCCCAAGGCCGTCTCGCCGCAAAAGCTCGCGCTGCGCTTCATTTCGGGGAAGTACCAGGGCGGCGAGTACCCGCTCGGGCTCCAGGCGGAGATCGTGGTGGGCCGCTCGAGCGACCTCGACATGGTGCTGGTGGAGGACATGGTCTCGCGCCGCCACGCGCGCCTGTCCTGCAGCGAGTCCCAGATATTCATCGAGGACCTCGGCTCCACCAACGGCACCTTCGTCAACGGCGAGAAGATCGCGCGCGCCTCCCTCAAGGAGGGCGACCGCGTCCTGATCGGCACCAGCATCCTCAAGGTGGTCTCGGTCGACCCCACCGCGCCCATGCCCCGCCGCGCCGAGATGCCGAGCGCCGCCCGCGCCGCGCAGACGCGGACGATGACGGGCTCCATCGACGAGATCCCCCTCCCCGACCTGCTCCAGCTCCTCGGCTCGTCCAAGAAGAGCGGTCAGCTCGTGGTGCGCTCCGACGATGACGTCGGCCGGATCAACCTGCGCAAGGGCGTGGTCGTCTTCGCCTCGATCAACGACCTGAGCGAGGTGCCGCCCCTCAAGAGCATCTTCCGCATCCTCACCTGGGCCCACGGGTCGTTCGACCTCGACCCCCTCGACGAGCGCCCCCTCCCCGGCGAGATCAGCGCCAGCGTCCAGGAGCTGCTGATGGAGGGCCTCCGTCAGATCGACGAGCTCAACGCCATCCGCGATCGGCTCCCGGACCTGGGCGCGTCGCTCTACGTGCCGCGCCCCCTCGAGCCCAAGCTCGGCAAGCTCTCCCCCATCGAGCTCGAGGTGTTCCAGCTCGCCTACAACCACGACCAGCTCGCGACCGTGCTCAACCACAGCCAGAGCACCGACCTGGAGACCGCCAAGGCCGTGCTCCAGCTCCTCGACGCGGGCTTCCTGGGGCTCGTGGCAGAGTAGGTTCTGGACCGGTAGCCGCCCCCCGGATCGTCCTCTATAGCCTCCCGGCCCGCATGGACGACCCCTCGAGCAGCCCCGGAAGCGAGCCGGTCTTCCAGGCCCAGGCCGATCTCGACGTGCCCGGGGAGACGGGGCGGCAGGCGCGCATCTTCGCGGTCTGGTTCCTCTGCCTGGCGCTCGCCGTGGTGGTGGGCTCGGCGGTCGGCGCCCACGTCGCCCTCGAGGACGAGGGATCGTTCCGCGCCGAGCAGGAGCTCTCGCGCTCGCGCGGCGCCAAGGCCCGGGTGGCGCTCCTCTTCGGGCTGGCCTTGCCCGCGCTGCTCACCCTCGCGCTCAACGGGCGCTACCGGCGCGGCGGCGCCCACGCCCGCGGCATCGCCGTCGACCTCACCGCGGGCGGCGAGCTCCGCGTGTGGGGCCGCGGCTACGGCACCCGCGTCCTGGTCCCCGGCGCCGAGGTCAGGGAGCGCCTCGTCGACGTCTACGCGGGCCGCCTCGGTGCCTGGCGCCAGCGGCGCCTCCGCGTGCGCAGCAGCGGGCGCGGCGGCGGGCGAGAGATCGAGCTGGCGACCACGGCGCGCGCCTCCGACACGGGCGAGGGGCTCGGGGTCGAGGGCGGCGAGGGCGACTGCATCGAGCTCGAGCGCGAGGCGTTCGACGCGCTGCGAGCCCTGGTCTTCGAGCACTTGACCCCCGCCCCGGGCGCCCGGACGCTCGACTCGAACCCACCCCCCGGATGAGGAATCACCCCCCATGACCGAGCGCATCGGCCTGCTGGCCTTCTGGAAGAACTACGACCGCAAGCTCTACGTCCGCGCCGCGCAGCTCGCCGACGAGCTCGGCTACGACTCGTTCTGGGTCCCCGAGGCGTGGGGCTACGACATCTTCCAGCTCCTCACCGAGATGGCGCTCGTCACCAAGCGGATCAAGCTCGGGACCGCCATCGTCAACGTCTTCAGCCGCTCGCCGGCGCTCATCGCGATGAGCTCGGCCACCATCGACGAGATCAGCGAGGGGCGCTTCATCCTCGGCATCGGCACCAGCGCGCCGCGCGTCGTCGAGGGCTTCCACGGCCGCAGCTTCGCCAAGCCGCTGACGCAGACCCGCGACGTCATCCGGGTGGTGCGCACGCTGCTCGCGGGCGGCAAGCTCAGCGACGCCGGCGCCGAGAACGCCGCCTACCGGCCCTTCACCCTGGAGATGAAGCCGGTGCGCCGCACCCTCCCCATCTACGTGGCGGCCCTCAAGCAGAAGGCCATCGAGTCCATCGGGGAGCTGGCCGACGGCTGGATCCCCACCTTCTGGCCGTACGATCACCTCGCCCAGGGGCGCGCCTGGATCGCCACCGGCGCGGCGCGCATCGGGCGCGACCCGAGCACCATCGTGACGGCGCCGTTCACCACCGCGCTGCCCCTCGGGCTGGAGGCGGGGGGGATGATGGCGAAGAAGATCATCTCCTTCTACATCGGCGGGATGGGCGACTTCTACAGCGAGCTCCTCAGCGGCTTCGGCTTCGCGGACGACTGCAAGAAGATCGCCGACCTCTACCAGGACAAGGCCACCCGCGGTCAGGCGGCCGCCGCCGTGCCCGACCGCATGATCGAGGCGCTCACCATCTCCGGCGATCCCGCCCACTGCATCGAGGAGCTCCGCCGCCGCCGCAGCTTCGGCATCGACCTGCCCATCCTCAACCTGCCCAACGACATGCCGTGGGAGATGGTGGAGATGTTCATCCGGGGGATGGCGCCTCAGGGGTGAGGGGCGCGGGGGGCGCCTCTCCTCCGTTGGACGCGAACCGGAAGCCCAGCTCCAGGGCGCGGGCGTGGTCCTGGTCCGCGCCCGCGAGGTCGCCGCGGCTCCGGCGCATGCCCTCGCGGAAGACGTGGAGCAGCGGAAGATCGGGCAGGGCCTCGATGCCGCGGTCGAGCGCCTGGAGCGCCTCGGCCTGGGCGTCGGGGATCTGGCCGTAGGCGCTCCACAGCTCGCTGTAGAGGTCCTCGGTGCAGAGCCCCAGCTCGATGGCCCGCTCGAGGTCGACGACGGCCGAGAGGCAGCGGGCGCGGGTCTCCTCGTCGTCCTCCTCGTAGTCGGGGTCCAGGTCGTAGCGCTCCTCGTCGAGCCGGCTCTTGCAGTAGCCCCGGCCGAAGTGGAGCGGGGCGAGCTGCGGCGCGATGGCGAGGGCCCGCTCGAAGTCCGAGAGCGCCGCCGCCACGGAGCCGTACTCCCGCTGGTACTCGGCGCGATGACGGAGGAAGGCGAGGTTGTGCGGCTCGAGCTCCACGGCGCGGTCCAGGTCGGCCATGATCGCCTCGCGCGCCTCGTCCGCCACGGCGAGGTGCCCGCGGTAGACGGCCCGCATCACGTGGGCCAGGGCGTGATCGGGCGCGAGCTCGATGGCGCGCGAGGTGCTCGCGAGGGCGACCTCCACGTGGTCCACGGTGGCGGCGGCGCGGGCGTGGAGCAGGTAGATCTCGGGCTCGTCCTGCTTGAGGGCGACGGCCCGGTCCAGGTCCGCGAAGGCGCTGGCGTGGTCGCCCAGCTCGGTGTGGGCGCGGCCGCGGTGCACCAGGGTCAGCGGCTCGTCCGGGGTGATCTCCAGCGCGCGGGTGAGCGACGCCACGGCCAGCGCGTGGTGCCCGGCCTCCAGGCGCATCTTGCCGAGGATGCGGTGGTTGTGGTGGTCGTCCCCCTCGATCTCCACGAAGCGGGTCATGTCGTCGACGGCGCGCTCCAGGTGCCCGCCCCGGTGCGCGGCGATGACGCGGTAGAAGCGGGCGTCGTTGCGGGAGGGGTCGAGCTCGAGGATGCGGCTGTAGTCGCGGGCGGCCCCGTCGAAGTCCTCGAGCTGCTCGAGCGACTGGGCCCGGCCGAGGTGAAAGTCCACGTAGCGGGGCGCAAGGTGGATGGCGCGGTCGTAGGCCTGGACCGCGTCGGCGTGCTCGCCGCGGGCGGCGGCGATCTTGGCGATGGAGTGGAACGCGTCGAAGAGCGACGGATCGAGGGCCACCGCCCGGCGGTAGTTGGCGAGCGCGCGGTCCTGGTCGCCGAGCGCGAGGTGACAGTCGGCCCGCCGCCAGTACGCCGTGGCGTTGCGTGGCTCGGCCGCGACGGCGCGGTCGTAGTCCGCCAGGGCGGCGGCGGGGTCCGACTGCATCAGCCAGCGGGCGCGGACCAGGTAGGTGTGCGCCAGGCCGGGGACCTCGGCGACGATCTCCGCCCACTCCGCCAGGCCGGCGTCGGGATCGCCGCGCAGGCAGCGCTGCAGCGCCCGCGTCGCGCGGATCGCCGCCTGCTGGAGCCGGGCCTCGGAGGCGTCCCCCTCCCGGGTCAGCGCGCCGAGCCGCTCGATCTCGGCGTCGAGCTGCAGATCTTTGAGCGCCGCGGTGTGATCGATGAGCTCGAGGTTCGCCTCCAGCTCCCGCAGGTGCATGGACGAGGCCCGCTCGCGGTCGCGCGCTTTGCGGCGGCGCTCGAGCTCGTCCACGATGGAGATCACCTTGCTCCCGTCCCCCGGTCGACCCGGGGGCCCCGCCTTCGGACCGCGCATCAGGCGATCATAGCTCCGGGCGCACCGCGAGCCATCACCGCGGGGGAGCGCCGCCCCCCGGCCCGCCCACCCCCCGCCCCATGATCCCGAGCCGGATCGACGCCAGCGCGGCGGCGTCATCGTAGACGACGCGCCCTCCCTGCAGCGACACTCCCAGGCGCCGCCACACGGCGTCGAGGTCGACCCGCACCGCGGCGCTCCCCAGCCTCTTGCGCAGCGGCACCAGCACCGGGACGCCGGCGCCCGCGTCGCCCATCGCCAGCACCCGGTCGGCATCCCAGCGCTTGCCGACGTTGCCGCCGCCGCGGTTGACGGCGCGGAGCGCGTCGTCGAGCGACCGAGCGCCGCCGGTGCGGGTGCGGATCTCGACGTCGGCGAGGAACCAGAACAGCGCGCCCCCCCAGTAGCGGCGGCCCCAGGTGTCGGTGACGTCCAGGCCCCCGTCGCCCCCCTCGGGCTGCCCCTTGGGCAGGCCCTCGAGGAGCGAGCGCCACAGCTCGTCGGCGTCGCAGAGCCCCGATCGGATGCGGATCACAGGCTCAAGGTAGGTGGCCAGCCCCTCCTCGAGCCACGGCCTCGCGACGTCGGGGAAGCTGACGTGGACCAGCTCGTGCACCAGGATCCAGTCGTCCGCGAGCACCGCGGCGCTGCTCCCCTCCCCCACCGAGATCAGCACCGATCCGCCGCCGTTGCCCATGGTGTGCCCGCCGTCGACGCCGCTCCCGGGCGACACCCGCACCACCAGCGCCGCGTGCTCGATGGGGAAGCGCCCGTAATAGGCGGCCAGCGCGCCGAGCGCGCTGTCCACCCAGCGCTCGATCGCCGGCGTGGGCGCGCCGCCGAGGAAGGCGACGTCGATGTCTCCTCCCTCGACCCGGTGGCGCGCCACGGTGAACCGGCCGAACGCCGCGTACGGCGTGTCGTCGAGCGCCCCCACGTCCCCGCGATAGGTGCGGCCCCCCGGCTCCGCGAGCGCCAGGCCGGAGACGAAGCTCTCGCCGGGCGACGCGGTGACCGCGAGCGCGAAGGGCGCGTGGACCAGCTCGGGCCTGAGCAACCACGCCGACGGCGGCGCCAGCATCCCCCCGGGCTGCGCCAGCGCGCCGTTGAAGTCGTGAAGGGCCCGCGCGGCCTCCCCGAGCAGGACGCGGTAGCGGAGCTGGCAGGGAGCGCCCGCGCACGCAGGGACGGCCCAGCCCTTGGCCGACGCCGGGACCGCGCGCAGGGCGCCGGCGGATCCGGCCACGAGATCGTGCACGAAGGGCTGGAGCGTGGGATCGGCGACCCAGGTCTGCGCCACCGCCCCGCCGGGCGGCAGCTCGACCTCGACGGAGAGCTCGGCGGCGCCGGCGGTGGCGGCGACGCGGTAGCGGTACTCGACCGGCGCCGGGGAGGCGGCGGGCACGGGCAAGGACGGGGGCGCGTGCCCGCAGCCGAGGACGGCGAGGAGGGAGGCGAGCGCCGCGCGGCGGGGTGGCATCGGCGCGAGCGTAGCAGCCGGGGGCGCGATCGCTTCAGGACACCTCGACGCGGATCGCCGGGTCGAGGAGGTAGCCGTCGTCGCGCGTCAGCAGGACGTCGCGCAGACCGAGCTTGCGCAGGGTGGCGATGGCGACCCGGACCCGGGTGGACGCGGCCTCGACGAGGATGCGCTCGTCGGGCCAGCCCCGCGCGGTGAGGGCCGCGATGGGCATGCTCCGACCCGGGTGGGCGCGGCGCTCCTCGCACAGCGCGGCGAGCAGGCGGCGCAGCGCGCCCCGGCGCGCCAGATCGACGGGAGCCGAGCCTTCGAGCGCGAACCCCATGGCGTCGCTGGGCAGGCGCAGGACGACGCCGGCGGCGGGGTCCGGGCCGGAGATCGCGAGCGCGCGCTCGAGCATTCGCCGCGCGAAGCGGACGTCGATGTTGGACCTCACCAGCGTGGCCTCGGGCGAGTCGCCGCCGGCGAGCTCCGCCAGGCGGCGCCGCCAGGGGCGCGCGGAGACCGCGGGGGCGCGGGAGACCTCGACGGTCCCCTCGTGCAGCAGGACCAGGAGCCGGGCCACGGCGCTCGGCGAGCGCGCGGCGTGGCGGCGGCACAGCTCGAGGTGAGCCGCCGCCTCGGCCCCGCGCGAGGTGAGGGCCTCGAGCGCCGCCCGCCCGCCGTGGAGGAGCACGCGCGTGAACGGCTGCGTCAGCGCCGCGAGGGTGCCCTCGCCCCTGGCGAACCACTCCCGGGCCGTCTCGTGCTTGCCCCACTCGAGGTAGAGGCCACCGCCGATCGCGGCGTAGACCGCCTCGTAGTGGGGCTCCCCCGTCTCCCGGAAGCGGGTGACGGCGCGGGTGAGGAGATCCTCGGCGCGCTCGAAGTTGCCCTCCTCCTGCTCGAGCTGCGCGTGGTTGGCGAGGCCGAGCCCGGCCAGCCAGCGGTCCCCCAGCCGGTCGCACAGCTCGGTGGCCCGCGTGTTCAGCGCGCGCGCCTGCTCGGGGTGGGAGAGGTCCCCCTGGAGCCGGCCCATGCAGGCGGTGTTGACGCCGACGAGCCGGGGAAACGCGGTGCCACCGTCGAGGATCCGCGCGGCCCGCTCGTGGTAGCTCCACGCCGCCTCCATCTCGCCGCGGACGCGCTCGAGCACGCCCGCGATGACCCAGGCGAAGCACGCCATGCCCGGCGACACGCCCGGGAGGTCGGTCACCCGCGCGGCCTGGGCGAGCGACTCCTCGAAGCGGCCCACCGTGCTGAGCACGCTCTGCCGCGCGAGGAGGACGGTCGCGATCTCCGCGGTGCCGAGGCTCTCGGCCTCGGCGAGCACGGCGGTGAGCGCGCCGTCGATCCCGTCGGGGGGCATGGCGCCGAGGAAGGCCACCGCGGCGGCGAGCTCGGCGCGGAGCGCGGCGTGCGAGGGCGGCAGGGTCGACGCGTGCGCGAGCGCCGCGAGGAGATCGGCCGTCTCCCGCCGCACCGCCGGGTGCAGCGAGGCGTCCGGCGTCCGGTCGAGGAGCATCCGCGAGGTGTTGAAGGCGTGGGCCAGGGCGGCGAGCGATCGGGTGTGGGCGAGCCGGATCACCGCCGCGAGGGGGTGCTCGCCGAGCCGGTGGGCGGCGAACTCGCGGATGCTCCGGTAGAGGGCGAGGCGATCGTCCTGGGTGGTGTGGACCAGCGACTTCTCCCGGAGCGCGGCGAGGAGATCGACCGCGGACGACCGCGGCCTCCCGGGGGCGGGCGCGGAGCCGGGCGGCGCCGCCTCGAGCGCGGCGTTCACCAGGGCCTCGGCAGAGGCGACGCCGAAGCTCGCCGGGAAGACGGCGCAGCAGGCGAGCGCGGTCTGCTCGTCCTCGGTGAGCAGCCCCCAGGACCAGGCGATGGCGTGTCCGAGCGTGCGGTGCCTCTCCCGGGATCGCCGCGGCGCGGCGCCCAGCGCGTCCTCTCCGCGGCCGAGGCGCGCCGCGAGATCCGCGGGCGAGAGCACCCGCGTGCGGGCCGCGGCCAGCTCGATGGCGAGGGGGATCCCGTCGAGCTGCCGCACCAGCGCGGCGATGGCTTCGAGGTCCGGGGACGGCCGCGCCCCCGCGTCCGCGGCGCGCGCCTGGAAGAGCTGCACGGCCTCCGACGCCCGCACCTCCTCCGGCGTCGCCCCCGGGGCCGGGCAGCCGAGCGGCATCAGCTCCACGACGTGCTCGCCCTCGACACCGAGGCGCTCGCGCGAGGTGACCAGCACCAGGAGCTCGGGCGCGCGCCGCCACCAGTCCTGGACGCGACCGGCAGCCGAGATGAGCTGCTCCAGGTTGTCGAGGACCAGGAGCGTGCGGCCGCGCTCTTCGAGGAGCAGCGCCACCGTCTCCGGCGTGGCCGCCGGCAGGTCGCGCGCGCCCCCCGAGAGGGCCGAGATCACCGCGAAGCAGAGGTCGGTCTCGGTCGCGGCGCTGGAGAGGTCGACGAAGCACGCGCCGTCGCCCCCGGCGAGCTCCGCGCCGAGCACCTCCGCCGCGTGCATGGCGAGGCTGGTCTTGCCGATCCCCGGCGGCCCGAGCACCGTCAGCAGGCGCTCGCCGGCCGCGACGGCGGAGACGACGCGCGCCAGGTCCGCCTCCCGGCCCACGAGCGCCCGGTGGCGCGGCAATCGGGCCGGTCGAGGGGGAACGTGGGGTGCGAGGCTCACCTGAACGGACACTTCACGCTCCGACCCGGGGACCGGCGCGGGACTTTAACAGATTTTAATTGGGCGGGCGCTCGCCCCCGAAACAAGCATGCGCGCATGGATTCGACCCCTGCTCTCTCCTCGTCTTGCCCGGGCTCCACCGGGCGCGCCGTGCTCTTCGTCTCCTCGGTAGCCGCCGGCCTGGTCTCGCTGGCGAGCTGCGGGTCGCCCGGGGCCGCCCGCGGGACCGGGGGCAGCACCTCCGCCGGCACCGGCGGCACCGGCACCACCACCAGCACCAGCAGCAGCGCCTCGGGCACCGGAGGCGCCGCGCCCGATCCGTACATCGCGGCGGTGAAGGCGACGAGCTGGGTGAAGCTCGCCAACGGGCCCACGGTCGGAGGCGGCGCCAAGCAGGACGACATCTTCTTCCTCGACGCCAACCACGGCTTCGTCGCGAGCGGCCCCGGCTCCGCCATCCTCGTCACCACGGACGGCGGCAACACCTGGAGCAGCGCGTTCACCCACCCGGGCACGTACTTCCGAGCGCTCCTGTTCACCGACGCCCTGCACGGCTTCGCCGGGAACATCGGCGCCGGGCTCTCGGCGTCGATCACCGACGCCACGCTCCTCTACCAGACGTCGGACGGGGGCGGGACGTGGGCTCCGGTGACCACCGTCACCGGCTCGGCGGCGCAGGGCGTCTGCAACTTCTCGGCGATCGACGCGACGCACCTGGTCGGCGTCGGACGCGCCAACGGCCCCGCTCACCTGCTCCGGTCGAGCGACGGCGGCGGGAGCTGGGTCGCCACGGATCTCGGCCAGTACTTCAGCATGGTCATCGACGCACACTTCACCTCGATCACGGAGGGCGTGGTCGCCGGGATGAACGCGGCCGCGACGGCCTGCGCCATCCTCCGCACCACCGACGGCGGAGCGACCTACAACCCCGTCTTCACGTCGAAGACCCAGGGGAGCCTGTGCTGGAAGCTCAGCTTCCCCTCGACCCAGGTCGGCTACGCCGCGGTCCAGGACACCGCGGGCGGGCCCGGGACGTTCGCCAAGACCACGGACGGCGGCGCGACCTGGCAGGAGCTGCCGCTCCCCGCGCTCCCCACGGCGGGCGCGGGCTACTCGGCGATCGGCGTCGGCTTCATCAGCGACGACGTCGGGTGGATGGCCGCCGAGGACCCGACGCTGCCCGTCTACCGCACCTTCGACGGAGGGATGACCTGGGACGTCGACCCGGCCCTGAAGTCTCCCCTCAATCGCTTTCGCTTCGTCGACGCGCACACGGCCTACGCGGTCGGCGCCGCCGTGTGGAAGCTCGTCCTGCCCGGCACCTGAGGCGGGTGGTGAGCGCGCGCTTCGCCAGCCTCGCCCGCGTCGCCCTGACAGCGCTCGCCGTCGCCGCGGCCGCGTGTCGCCCGGCGTCCGCCTACCCGGAGGGCCCGTATGGCGTCGTCCGCGGCGGGGTCCTCCCCGACCTCGCCTTCGAGGGGGCGCTCCCCTCGGGCGCGCGCGGCGCCGTTCACCTCCACGACTACCTGGCGCCGCCGGGAGGGCCGGCTTCCCTCCTCGTCGTCGAGGTGAGCGGTGGCCTGTGGTGCGGCACCTGCCGGTGGTACGCGTCCCACGAGGGGGAGATCACCGCGGGCCGCGGACCGGACCGGCTGGAGCGGCTCTCGGTGATCCTCGGCGACCGCGACAACGCGCCGGCGCGCCCCGAGGACGCGCAGGCCTGGCAGCAGGCCTTCGCGCTCCGCGGAACGGCCGTGGCCGCCGATCCCGGCGTCTCGCTCGGTGCGCTGCTCGAGGGCCGCGGCGCGCCGTTGCCCCTCTTCGTGCTCGTCGATCGCCGGTCGATGCGCGTCGCCGAGGTGCTCTCGAACCCTGCGCCCGAGCACCTCACCGGGCGCATCGAGGCGGCGCTCGCCACGCTCGACGGAGAGCCCGCCCCTCCGCCTCCGGAGGAGGTCCTGGTCGCCGGCGCGTTCCGTCGCAACGAGTGGGACCTCCTCACCGAGACCACGCTCCCCGCCGCGCCCCCGCCCGATCCCACCAACGCGGTGGCCGATGCTCCCGCGGCCCGCGCGCTCGGCCGTGCTCTCTTCTTCGACCTCGGCCTCTCCCCTTCGCAGGGCGTCGCGTGCGCGAGCTGCCACGATCCGGCGAAGGGCCTGTCCGACGGACGCGCCGTCGCCCGGGGCGCTGGCATCGGCGACCGGCGCACCCCGGCGATCGGCCTCGCGGCGCACGCGCGCTGGCAGTTCTGGGACGGGCGGGCCGACACGCTGTGGGCGCAGGCGCTCGGCCCCCTCGAGGATGCCCGGGAGATGGGCGGCTCGCGCGTCCTGGTGGCGCAGCGCATCGCCTCCGCGCACAGCGCCGGGTACGCCCGCGCCTTCCCCGACCCGCCGCTGCCGGAGACGAGCGGGTGGCCCGCGCAGGGCAAGCCGGGTGAGCCCGCGTTCGAGGCGATGAGCGCCGGGGACCGGGACGCGGCGACGCAGGTCTTCGTCAACGCGGGCAAGGCCATCGCGGCCTACGAGCGGACCTTCACGGTGAAGCCCAACCGGCTCGATGCCTACCTCCGGGGAGACCGGGACGCCCTCGATCCGCTCGAGCGCTACGGCCTCCTCCAGTTCGCCCGCGCGGGCTGCCTGCAGTGCCACTGGGGTCCGCGGCTCACCGACGACGCCTTCCACGACACCCGCACCGCGACCGGCCGGCGCGATGGCACGGCCGATCGCGGGCGCCTCGCGGGCGTCGCGGCCTGGCGAGCGAGCCCCTTCCGCGCCGACGGGCCGTGGAGCGACGATCCGGACGCGAGGCCCGCGCCGCGCAACGACGCACCGGACGCGCTGCTCGGGCAGCTCCGGACCCCGCCGCTGCGGGGCGTCGCGGACCTCTCGCACTGGGGACACGGCGGCGCCGAGGGCTCGCTCGCCGCGGTGACCGAGGCCTACGGGAAGGGCGGCGTGCCCGCGGGCGACCCCTCCAGCGCCGGCCCGCGCGAGCCCTGGCTCCCGCTCTTCGGCGAGACGGTCCAGTGGGCGCTCGTCCCGTTCCTGAAGACCTTGACCGCCGAGCCGAGCGCGCCGTGACGCAGCTCAAGGCCCGAAGAAGTAGTAGTCCGCGGTGTAGGCCACGTTCGACGTCGTCCCCACCGTCGTCGCGTCACAGCCGGTGCTCGGCGCGAGGCCGCCCGCGGTGCGCACCCGCTGGACGTAGTCGACCAGGCTGAGCGGCCCGGTGCCGCCCCCGTGCTCGGTCGCCTCGAGGAGCAGCCAGGGGATCGCGCTCCCGCCCCCGTCCGGCGTGTCGGCCGCGAGCTTCTTGCCGATGACGTAGGTGCCGTCGTGCAGCGTCATCCACTCGGGCGCCCCGGGGCCGCCGTCACTGGCGAAGTGCTTGCCGATGGTGTTCATCGCGCAGTCGGCCAGGTCGGCCTCGGGGCCGGTGAACACCCAGCTGTAGCTCGTGCCGCCGTCGACGGTCACCGCGGTGCAAGCGTAGTCCTGAGTGCCGGTGCCGATCGCGTGGATGAGCACGCCGCCCCCTCCATCGGGCAGGGCGATGGGGGGGTCGACGACCGGGGCCACGAGCCACCCGGCCGGGCAGCCGGCGTCGGTGTCGCTCGGCGCATCGCTCGGCGCATCCGTCGGTGGGGTCGCGTCGGTGACTCCGGTGTCGGGCATGCCCGTGTCCGGCACGCCGGTGTCAGGCGTGCCCCCGTCAGGGCCGGGGGTCGAGCCCCCGGTGCCGTTGCCGTTACCGCCGCTGCCGCCACCGCTGCCGCCGCACGCCTGCATCGTCCCCACGACGACACCGAAGGTGGCAATCCCCCACAGAGCAAGAACGCGGCGCATGAGATCCTCCTGGGCGGCCGGGTCTGCCGGTTCCCGGAGCGCGTACGCAGCAGGGGCGATCAGGTTTCCAGGAATCGTGTGGATCGTCGGCGCACTCGCCGTTCACGGGCAGCCCCCCATGAACCTCAGCATGTGCGGGTGCAGGGTCGATCAGAACCGCTGCAACGGGACCGGCACCGTCGCCACTGGCACCACGTTCTGAGAGGAGCTTCGCTCCACGCTACGAGGCCCTCAGGGCTGGATCCCGATGCTCGCAAACGGGACCGTCTGCAGCCCGGGCACGGCGGCGACGGCCGCGCTGGTGAGGTTCAGGTTCCCGCCGTCCTCGTCCACGAAGACGTCCCCCGCGTCGGGCAGGTTGTCGACCATCCCGCTGTACGCCGGGAGCGCGAACGCATCTTCGGTCGCGATCCAGGCGCCGTTGCCGGACCCGAGGTTCCGCGAGAACTGGGTCCCTTGCGGCAAGAGCCACCCCGCGTCCGGCGCGATGATCGTGCTCCAGTCGTCCGGGATCGCCGCGCACGCCGGGAACGCGGAGGCCCACGGCTGCGCCTGGTACTTGTCGCTCTCGAGCTCGCCGAGCAGATCCCAGCTATCGCCCGGCGTGTAGTTGGGTCTCCCGGTCGACAGCAACGTGAAGCAGCGGGCGTCCGCGCTCAGGGCGGCGTACCCGCATCCAACCAGCACGTTGTCGGTCATGATGTCGTCGCGCCCGCCGCCGTGGAGCACCCCGTAGGCGCCCACCCCGTTGACGATGTTGCCCTGGACCAGGATCCCGCTCAGGCAATCGTCGAGGTAGATGGCGCTGACCTCACTGCTGAGGAAGCTCGTGATGGCGTGCAGGTAGTTGTTGCGGATGACGTTGCCGCGCGCCCCCCAGTCCCGGCCGGAGTAGATGGCGCCGGCGTCCGCCGTGTACTGGCAGACGTTGTAGATGTCGTTCAGCTCGATCGTCTGGTTGTTCCCCCCGTAGAGGATGGCCGCGTGGGGAGCGTCGTGGATCTTGTTGTTGCTCGCGCGGCTGCCGACGTCGTTCAGCAAGATGCCCGGCCGGTACGTCCATTCCCAGCGGCTGAAGTCGTGGATGTGGGAGTTTTCCACGTGGTTGTCGCCCGCCGTCAGGCTCGGCCGGTCGCCGCCCGAGAGCACGATGCCGATCCCCCCCGTCCCGTACACGTGCGCGTAGGAGACACCGATGTTGGTTCCGTTGATCGTCGCGCCCCCCGTGCCCGCGTTGCGCAGGGTGAGCCCGAGGAGCTGGACGGCGCTGCTGCCCGACCCGACGTCGACGAGCTGAGCCCGGCCGGACTCGAGCGTGAGCTGGCGCAGGGCCAGGTTCGAGGCGCCCTGGATCGAGACCAGCGGCGTGGAGAGCGTCGAGGCGACGATGCTCGCGCCCGCGAGGCTCCCCGGCGGCCACAGGTACAGGCTCCCGTCGGTGCGATCGAGGTACCACTCCCCGGGCTGGGTGATCTCCTCGACCAGGTTCTCGGCGTACCAGAGCCCCTGCGCCGCGATCCCGTACTCCGGCGCCGCCGCGAGGGTCATCGTCTGCCCCGCGGCGTCCACCGCCGTCACGGCCTCGTGGCAGTCGGCCCAGTCGTACTCGAACAGCCCGTGGACCCAGAGGTCCTTGGCCTGCGACCATCGCGACGGCCGCGTGCTCACGAACCCGAACTGGGTGCTCGACAGCGCGCTGCTCACCGACGCGAAGCCGTGGATCACGGCAGCCGGGTCGACGAAGCCCGGAGAGCCCGTGGCGCCGTTGTTGGGGGTCATGTTGCCGAAATCGGGAGTATAGAGATACCACCAGGGATCGGTGTTGCTGGGGTACGCCGCGCCCGTGGTCGTGCTCAGGAACCACGCGGTGGTCGTCCCCTCGGTCCATCGGTAGAGGTTGTACTGCTTGCCTCCGACGAGCCCGGTGCGCGCGAACTGCGAGACGCCGTCGGCCGTGCCCGTCTTCACGTAGGCGCCGGTGACGTCGGGCGTGACGCCAGTGCCGTAGAGGGTGACGGTGCTGCCGATGTCCGACTGCGGCGACACGCCATCGCTCGGATCGGGCCAGCGCGCCAGAGGCATCGCCGCGCCGTTGATCGAGAGCTCGAGCGCGGCCGTGTTGCCAGAGTTGCAGAGGCCGCGCTCCTGGAGCGTGCCGTAGTCGGTGACCCCGAGCGCAGGCAGGCTGGCCACCATCACCTGCCCTTGGGCCGAGGGATCGAGCCGGCCCCAGATCGGTGAGGAGCTCGTGAGCAGCGAGAACCCCGAGGGGTCCAGCGCCTTGCCGCCGATCAAGCTGGCGCTCTCGCCGGGATAGCCACTCCAGACGATCGGCGCCGTGGCGCTGCCCGAGTCGCTCGCGGTGAGCGTGAAGGTCTGGTCGATCTCGTAGGCCCCGCCGCGGAGCCAGACGACCACGCCCTGGCTCGGCAGGCCGGCCGTGATCAGCGCGCGCACGGCGGTCTGCGCCCGACCGAGGGTCCGGAAGGGCGCGGCGAGGGTGCCGGCCGCGCTGTCGTCGCCGGTGGGGCTCACGGCGATCTGCGCGCCGTAGGTCGCGCAGGCACAGGCGCGCCACCCGCTGCCGTCGGGGAGGCACTGCGCGATCCCCACGGCGCCAGGATCGGCGCAGGTACACGAAGCCGTCGCGTTGGACACGCACGCGATCGAGCCGCCATCGGAGGCGCCGGCATCCCCGGTGCTGCCGCCGCCACCGCCGCCGCCGCCGAAGCTCGCGTCCGGGCCGCCGTCGGTCCCGGCGTCGGCACCGACGACGCTCGCGTGCGGGCTCTTGGAGCAGGCCGTCGGCACGACCGTCGAGAGGAGCAATGCAGCGGCGAGCGCTGCGGCCAGCGCGGGAGACCGTCGGAGACGCATCATGCCGCCACGGTATCACCACGCGAGCGGAGCCCGGCTGTTCTACGCGAGCATGTCCGAGCCGGAGAAGAGGCACATCGTCACGGCGGGCCGCTACGCGCTCCGGTCCCCGCCGGCGGAAGCCGCCCGCTCAGCCCCCCAGGGCCGGCGGCAGCCGCGCCAGCAGCTCGTTGACCGCGCTCGGATCCGCCGGCTTGGTCAGGTGGTGATCGAACCCGGCGTCGTACGACCGCTGGCGCGCCTCCTCGTTCCCCCAGCCGGTCAGGGCGACCAGCACCGCGCCCTCCAGGTGGGGATCGGCGCGGAGCCGGCGGGCTATTTCGTAGCCGTCCATGCCCGGGAGACCGATGTCGAGGAGCACCACCTCGGGGGGCCGCCCGCGCACCGCCGCAAAGGCCGCGGTGCCGTCGTGGACCGCGAGCGCCTCGTGGCCGAACAAGCGCAGCATCTCGACGAGGGTGTCGGCCGCGTCGACGTTGTCGTCGATCACCAGGACGCGCCGCATCCGGCCCGAGGGAGTCGGGCGGGACGAGGGGGGCTCGGCGGTGGCGGACGCGTCGGTCGCGAGCGAGGGCGCGAGCGAGGGCGGGAGCGCGAGCGGGAGGCGGAGGGTGAAGGTGCTGCCCAGCCCGGGGCCGGGGCTCTCGGCGGTGACCTGCCCGCCGTGCATCTCGACCAGCTGGCGCACCAGGGAGAGGCCGATGCCGAGGCCGCCCTGGGTCCGGGTGAGCGTCCGGTCGACCTGGGTGAACATGTCGAACACCCGGAACAGCATCGCCCGCGGGATGCCGCAGCCGTTGTCCGCCACGCGGAGCCGCACCTCGTCACCGCATGCGTCGACCGTGATCTCGATGCGGCCGCCGGGCGGCGTGTACCTGGCGGCATTGTTGACGAGGTTGCTCAACGCCTGCGCGAGCCGCGTGGGGTCGCCGTGGACCACCAGGGGCGCTTCGGGCAGGGAGACCGTGAGGGTGTGGCCGGCCGCGTCGACGAGGGGGCGGCTGATCTCGAGGGCCGCCTCGACCACCGCGCGCACCTCGGTGCGCTCGCGCGCGAGCTCCATCTTGCCGCTGCGGATGCGCGAGACGTCGAGGAGATCGTCGATGAGCCGGACGAGGTGCCCGAGCTGTCGCTCCATCATCACGCGGAGCCGGGTGAAGTCTTGCCCGGAGGGGATGCGCGCCAGGAGCCCCAGGCCCATGCGCAGCGGAGCCAGCGGGTTGCGCAGCTCGTGGGCGAGGGTCGCGAGGAACTCGTCCTTGCGCCGGTCGGCGTCGAGGAGCGCCTCCTCTGCGCGCTTGCGCCGGGAGATGTCGGTGACGGTGCCGAGCCGGCTGATCGGGCGCCCGTCCGCGGCGTAGGTGGCCCGGCCCCGGCTCGCCACCCAGACGACCTCCCCGCTCGGGCGAACGACGCGGAACTCGGATTCGTAGGGCCCCCGCTCGGCAGTCGCGGTGCGAGCCGCCGCGAGGATTCCCGCGCGGTCGTCCTCGTGGACCATCTGCAGGTAGGCCTCCCAGCTCTCCGCGAGGTCACCCTCCGCCCTCCCGTAGATGCGGTAGCACTCCGGCGACCAGGACACGGCGCCGGTCGCGAGATCGTGTGTCCACAGGCCGGTGTCCGAGGCCTCGAGCGCGAGCCGGAGCCGCTCGTCGCTCCGGCGCAGCGCCGCCTCGCGCTCCTGGGCGAGCCGCGCCATCCGGTGCCGCTCGACCGCGTTGTCCACCGCGCGCGCGAGGATCTCCGGGTTCAGCCACGCCTTGTTCAGGTAGTCCTGAGCACCCGCGCGGAGCATGTCGGGCCCACACTGCCGCTCGGCGGAGCCGGTGAGGACGAGGACCGGGCAGACGGTGAGCGGCCCGCCGGCGTGGAGCGCCGCGAGCACCTCCGGCGCGTTCATGTCGGGCAGGTAGTAGTCGAGGATGACGCAGTCCGGCAGCCCGTCCGTCCCCCCGAGGCAGGCGGCGATCCCGGCCGCGCCGGTCGCGGCCGCGGTGAAGGTGAAGCGACGAAGCGAAGAGCCCAGGAGCAGCAGGCGTCGGACCTCGGCCAGGTCCTCCGGGCTGTCCTCGACAATGACGACGGCGAACGGGGCTTCGCTCATGACGTTCGGCGGCTTCACCAGGAGATTGGGAGGGTCTGCGTCGCGCGGAGCACCGAGGGTTATCATCGACGGGGAATCAAAGGCAGATCGGGAATTTTCCGTATCCCCTGGCAGGCACCGATCTGCCACATGCCGGCCGGCCTCCTGTGGCGACCTTGCGATACGGGAGCGTCGCGCGCTCCGAAAGAGCCCCGGAACGCGCGACGGTTGCCGGTCGACGCACCGCGGCGTGGCCCTTGCACTCGGGCGGGCATGTCACTCACCATCCAGGGCACCTCGCTCGATCCTCTCTTGTTCTGGAAGCCCGACCACTCGATCGCGGAGGCCGTGGACTTCGCGTCCTCGACCGCGGCCACGCTGGCGCGGCTCGGCAGCGGCGCGTTCGTCGGCCACCTCGGCAAGCGTCCACCCAAGGTCCTCGAGCTGTACGAGCGGGAAGGCTGCCCGTTCTCCCGCAAGGTCCGCGAGGCGCTGTCGATCCTCGATCTGGACGCCGTCATCCACCCCTGCCCCGAAGGCGGGACCCGCTTCCGCGCCAGCGTCGAGGAGCGCCTCGGCCGGTTCGCCATCCCGCTCCTGATCGACCCCAACGCCGGGGTCGAGCTCACCGAGTCGGACGCGATCGTGCGCCACCTCTTCGCCAGCTATGGCGATGACAAGGTCCCTCTCGCGCTCCGCGTGACCACGGTGACCGACCTCACCTCCCGGCTCGCCTCGCGCCTGCGCGGGGGCAAGGGTACCCGCGTCGAGCCGTCCAGGCGCCCGGAGGAGCTGCTGGAGCTCTACGGCTACGAGGCGTCGCCCTACTGCCGCATCGTCCGCGAGGTCCTCTCCACGCTGGAGCTGCCCTACCGGCTCCACAACGTCGCCCGGGAGAGCCCCCGGCGGCCCTCCTACATCGAGCTCGCGGGCAAGATGCAGGTCCCCCTGCTCGTCGACCGCACCCACGGCGTGAAGATGCTCGAGTCCCGCGCCATCGTGCGCTACCTGGAGGATCGCTACGGCGCCCGCGGGGCCGCCGCCGGACAGCCCCACGCTTCCTGACGCCCCACGCCACCAGGTCCTCAAGGCTGGATCCCGATGCTCGCGAACGGGACCGTCTGCAGCCCGGGCACGGCGGCGACGGCAGCGCTGGTGAGGTTCAGGTTCCCCCCGTCCTCGTCCACGAACACGTCCCCGGCGTCGGGCACGTTGGCGGTCATCCCGCTGTACGCCGGGAGCGCGAACGCATCTCCCGCCGCGACCCAGGCGCCGTTGCCGGACCCGAGGTTCCGCGAGAACTCGCTCCCCTGCGGCAGGAGCCACCCCGCGTCCGGCGCGATGATGGTGCTCCAGTCGTCCGGGATCGCCGCGCACGCCGGGAACGCCGCGGCCCACGGCTGCGCCTGGTACTTGTCGCTCTCGAGCTTGCCGAGCAGATCCCAGCTATCGCCCGGCGTGTGGTTGGGGGTCCCGTTCGGCAGCGACGTGAAGCACCGGGCGTCCGCGCTCAGGGCGCCCTGCCCGCAGCGCACCAGCACGTTGTCGGTCATGATGTCGTCGCGCCCGCCGCCGTGGAGCACCCCGTAGGCGCCCACCCCGTCGACGATGTTGCCCTGGACCAGGATCCCGCTCAGGCAATCGTCGAGGTAGATGGCGTTGACGTCGTCGCTGAGGAAGCTGGTGATGGCGTGGAGGTAGTTGTTGCGGATGACGTTGCCGCGCGCCCCCCAGTCCCTCCCGGAGTAGATGGCGCCGGCGTCCGCCGTGTACTGGCAGGCGTTGTAGATGTCGTTCAGCTCGATCGTCTGGTTGTTCCCCCCGTAGAGGATGGCTGCGTGGGGAGCGTCGTGGATCTTGTTGTTGCTGGCGCGGTTGCCCACGTCGTTGAGCGCGATGGCCGGCCGATACATCCATTCCCAGCGGCTGAAGTCGTGGAGGTGGGAGTCTTCCACGTAGTTGCCGCCCGCCGTCAGGCTCGGCCGGTCGCCGCCCGAGAGCGAGATGCCGAGCCCCCCCGTTCCGTACACGTGCGCGTAGGAGACGCCGATGTTCTGCCCGTCGAGCGTCGCGCCCGCCGTGCCCGCGTTGCGCAGCGTGACCCCGAGGAGCTGGACGGCGCTGCTGCCCGACCCGACGTCGACGAGCTGAGCCCGGCCGGACTCGAGCGTGAGCTGGCGCAGGGCCAGGTTGGAGGCGCCCTGGATCGAGACCAGCGGCGTGGAGAGCGTCGAGACGACGATGCTCGCGCCCGCGAGGCTCGCCGGCGGCCACAGGTACAGGCTCCCATCGGTGCGATCGAGGTACCACTCCCCGGGCTGGGTGATCTCCTCGACCAGGTTCTCGGCGTACCAGAGCCCCTGCGCCAGGATCCCGTACCCCGGCACCCCCGCGAGGGTGATCGTCTGCCCGGCGGCGTCCACCGCCGTCACCGCCTCGTGGCAGTCGGCCCAGTCGTACTCGAACATCCCGTGGACCCAGATGTCCTTGGCCTGCGCCCACCGCGACGGCCGCGTGCTCACGAACCCGAACTGGGTGTCCGACACCGCGTTGCTCACCGACGCAAAGCCGTGGTTCAGCGCCGCCGGGTCGACGAAGCCCGGCGAGCCCGCGGCGCCGTTGTTGGCGGTCATGTTGCCGAGATCGGGGGAATAGAGATACCACCAGGGGTCGGTGTTGCCGGGATACGCCGCGCCCGTGGTCGTGCTCAGGAACCACGCGGTGTTCGACCCCTGGGACCACCGGTAGAGGTTGTACTGCTTGCCTCCGACGAGCCCGGTGCGCGCGTACTGCGACACGCCGTCGGCCGTGCCCGTCTTCACGTAGGCGCCGGTGACGTCGGGGGTGACGCCCGTGCCGTAGACCGTGAGGGTGCTGCCGGTGTCCGACTGCGGCGCCACGTTCTCGCTCGGATCGGGCCAGCGCGCCAGCGGCATCGCGGCGCCGTTGATCGAGAGCTCGAGGGCGGCGTTGTTGCCGGAGTTGCAGAAGCCGCGCTCCTGGAGCGTGCCGTAGTCGGTGACCCCGAGCGCGGGCAGACTGGCCACCATCACCTGCCCCTGCGCCGACGGATCGAGCCGGGCCCAGATCGGTGAGGAGCTCGTCAGCAGCGAGAACCCCGAGGGGTCCAGCGCCTTGCCGCCGATCAAGCTGGCGCTCTCGCCGGGGTAGCCGCTCCAGACGATCGGCGCCGCGGCGCTGCCCGAGTCGCTCGCGGTGAGCGTGAAGGTCTGGTCGATCTCGTAGCTCCCGCCGCGGAGCCAGACGACCACGCCCTGGCTCGGCAGGCCGGTCGTGATCAGCGCGCGCACGGCGGTCTGCGCCCGACCGAGGGTCCGGAAGGGCGCGGCGAGGGTGCCGGCCGCGCTGTCGTCGCCGGTGGGGCTGACGGCGATCTGCGCGCCGTAGGTCGCGCAGGCACAGGCGCGCCAGCCGGTGCCGTCGGGGAGGCACTGGGCGATCCCCACGGCGGCGGGATCGGTGCAGGTACACGAAGCGGTCGCGTTGGACGCGCACGCGCCCGCGCCGCCATCGGAGGCGCCGGCATCCCCGGGGCTGCTGCCACCGCCGCCGCCGCTGCCCGCATCTGCGCCCGCGTCGGTCCCCGCGTCGACCACGGCAATGTTCACGGGCGGGCTCTTCGAGCAGGCCGTCGGCAGGGCTGTCGAGAGGAGCAGCGCAGAGGCGAGCGCTGCGGCCAGCGCGGGGGACCGCGGGAGGGGCGTCATGGCGCCACCGTATCACCGTGCGCGGGCTCGCCGAGGGACGACCCTCGCCTCGGCGCCGAGGAGGCACTACTGCGCCGGCTCGATCACGAGAAATCGTTCACGACCCGGACTGGCGCTCAGCCGCAGACGCCGGGCTGCTGGGCGCCGCACGTCTGGCCCCCGGGGCAGGTGCCACAGACGATGAGGTTGCCGCAGCCGTCGTTGATCGCACCGCAGTTCACTCCCTGGTCGGCGCAGTCCTTGGGGCAGCAGCCGTAGAGGCAGGTCTGTCCCCCCGGGCAGGTGCCGCAGTTGAGGGCGTTGCCGCAGCCGTCATTGGCCATACCGCACTCGAGGGCCTGGTCCGCGCAGGTCTTGGGCGAGGGGCAACTGGAGGCGAGGCACACGTTGGGGATGCCGCCGCCGCCGCAGACCCCGTTCGAGGCGCAGGTGCCGCAGTCGAGGAGGCCGCCGCAGCCGTCGGCGGCCATGCCGCAGGTGAAGCCCAGCTGGGCGCAGGTCTTGGCCAGGCACCCGGTGCCGCAGACGTTGGGGCTGACCACTCCACAGGTCTCGCCCGCGGGGCAGGTGCCACACTGGATGGTGTCGGCGCCGCAGCCATCGTCGGCCACGCCGCAGTTGAAGCCCAGCTGGGCGCAGGTCTTCCCCGTGCAGCAGTAGCCGCAGACGTTGGGGAAGCCGCAGCCGCCGCAGGTCGAGCCGGTCGGACAGCCGCCGCAGTCGAGGCTGCTGCCGCAGCCGTCCGCGACCGTTCCGCAGGCGATGCCGCCGTCGCCCGCGGTGGCGCAGTCGACGGGGGAGCAGATGCCGGCGCCGGTGGAGACGGTGGTCGAGGTGGCACCGCCGCCGCCTTCGCTGGTGGTACCGCCGGTGCCCCCGGCGCCGCCCGCGCTGCTGGAGCTGCTGGAGCTGGTGGAGCTGGCGGTGGCGCCGTTGCCGACGACGACGGTCGATCCACAGCCAAGGATGGTGGCGAAGGCAATCGAGCAAGCAAGGATAAGTCTCATGGTGAGGCGCAGCCTACGCCCGGTGGCGGTGAGGCTCCAGGGGTCGAGGCGGCCCTCCAGATCCTCCGCGCCCGGTAGGCCTCCCCCGCGGGGGCCGAGAGCGCGCGAAATGTCCGTTCCTTCCTATCGCCCGGCCGGGGCCGAGAGCAGAAATGGGGCATGACCCACCTGCAACATCCCCTCGAAACCGGCTTCACCGCGGCCTCGACCGCCGGCGAGGTCCTGCGCGGCGTCGACCTGACCGGCAAGAACGTCATCGTCACCGGCGGTCACGGGCGCCTGGGCCTCGAGACGACGCGAGCCCTGGCCGAGGCCGGAGCGTCCGTCACGGTGGCCGCGCGCGACCCGGAGCGGGCCGGCCGCGTGATCGCCGGCATCCCGCGCGCGGAGGTGAGCCAGCTCGACCTCGTCGATCCGCGCTCCATCGACGACTTCGCCGCCCGCTGGCTCGCGTCCGACCGTCCGCTCCACATCCTCGTCAACAGCGCCACCCCGAAGCCTCCCCCCGAGCTCACCCTGGACGCGCGCGGCTACGAGATCCAGCTCGCGACCAGCCACCTCGGTCATTTCCAGCTCACCCTCGGCCTCCTGCCCGCGCTCCGCGCGGCGCACGGCGCGCGCGTGGTCAACGTGTCGTCGGGCGCCCAGCGCTTCGGCGCCATCCGCTGGGAGGATCTGCACTTCGCCAACGGCGGCTACGGCCCGCAGGTCGCCTACGCGCAGGCCAAGAGGGCCAACGTGCTCTTCACCGTCGAGCTGGATCGCCGCTTCGCGCAGGAAGGGATCCGGGCCTTCGCCGTCCACCCCGGCGTCGTCGTCGACGCCCAGGTCCCGGGCACGCCGCGCTTCGCGGCGCTGCGCGCCATGGGGCTGCTGGACGAAGCCGGCCAGCCCATCATCGACCCCGCGCGCGGCAAGAAGACGGTGCAGCAAGGCGCCAGCACCATCGTGCTCGCGGCCGCGAGCCCGCTGCTCGCCGGCCTCGGCGGCGTCTACCTGAAGGACAACGACGTCTCCCGGATCGACGACGAGCCGAGGCCCCTCACCGCGGACAGCATCCCGTCCGAGGTCGCGTCGCACTCCATCGATCCCGAGGCCGCACGACGCCTCTGGGAGCTGAGCGAGGCGCTCCTCAAGCGGTGACCGCGCCGCGGCTCCGCTGCCCCACCGGCCGTCAGCCGGAGATGCAGCCCGCGAGCGCGCCGGCGGGATTCACCCCGCGGAGCGGCGCGTCAGGCGATGTCCGGTAGGTGAGCAGACCATCCGCGCCAGGTTGAATTCGCCTTCCCCGCCGCCGTGCCCAAAGCCGCCGACCGGGATGGTGCTGCTGGTCGCCGTCGGGGCACCGCCCGCGCCTGTCGTCCCGCTGGTCGGCGCGCGCTTCGCGGAGCTCGAAGGGGCGGCGACCGGTCGCCCACGCACGCGAGCGCGACGGCCTCCCGCCGTTCGCCGGCGCGGGTCGGGAGCAGCCCGTGAGAGCCTGCCCAGGCTTGCGAGCGCCGGCGCCGACGACCATGTTTGGCCCCGTCGATACCGCACCTCGAGCGCGCCGCGGCCCTGATTCTTCTTGCGCGGGGAGCGTGTCAGCCGGTCGGCCCGGTGGGCTTGTGAGCCGCGTCGCTCGGGTTATGGAATCCTTCGACACTGCCACCGGGTCAGGGCGCTGAGGCCCGTTCGCCGGAGGTGACCCTGGGCTCACGCAGACCCCGAGGTGCTGGAGGAGAGCGATGCATACCCCGTCCGTCCGCCGCCGCGGCCGCGCAGCAGGTCTCGTCGCGTGCCTGGTGCTCGCAGCCTGCGCGGGCCACCGGGGCCCCTCCGCCAGCGTCGCGGCGCCACGGGCCGCCGACGATTCGTGTCCCTACCGAACGCCGGAGGAATGGCAAGTCTTCCTGGAGCGCTCGGCCCGCGAGGTAAAATGGGAGGAGACCTGCGAGAACGGGCCGTGTGACGCCGACCGCTACCACCTCGTCGAGGCGGGCATCCAGAGCGTCTTCGAGCGGTGCGCGGGCTTTCTCACCCGCCATGCGACGATCGCCAGCTGCGCCGAGAACCTCCGTAATTTCACGCCGGCGTGGATGGAGCAGCACAGCCCGGACAGCTACGGCTTCACCGTCGACAACGAGACGTACCTCGCCGCCCAGGAGACGGCCGACAAGCCGGAGGGCATGATGCGCCCGCCGGCGGCGCTGGTGGCCGCGCTCCCGCGGCGCTCCCGGGTCGAGGCCGCGGCGCGGGCGAACGGGTGGCAGTACCTCACCCACGACTCGGCGCTCGGCGGGGTCCGCACGTTCGTCCTCATCCCCGATCGCGAGGGCCGGTTCGACCAGTGGCTGCTGCTCAACTTCACCGGCAAGGCCGAGCCCGCGATCGACCCCGACACGCCGATGTCGTTCCTGGCGGTCCAGAAGAAGGACCGCGACGGGCGGGTGCTGCCCAGGGTCCGGCTGCACTTTCGCGATTATACACCTCTGCGGGCCGGCGGCGATTACCGCCTGAGTCTCAAGGAGACCAACAACGGCAAGTGCTACGCGTGCCACGTGAGCGGGACACGGCAGCTCATCCCCCGCCGCACGCCCACTCTGGAGGCGCGGCCGGTCAAGGGTGACCGCGACTACCATGGAGGCGAGGGGGGCGGCCCCCGGGACTTCGCCTATGGCCGCCTGGTGGAGCTCAACGCGCGGATCCGCTCCTACGGGCTGCCGGACTGGGACGGCCGGGTGGTGCCCGGCCACCACGGGCCACCGCTCGGTGAGGCACAGGGCTGCACCACCTGCCACGACGGTCAGGATCGGGGGGTGCTCACCGTCTCGACGAGCACGAGCCAGCTGGAGCGCAAGCTCTCCGAGGAGGCGTCGATGCCGCCCGAGC
>Ga0302267_10001332_pt1 | contig 31638 bp, 23 predicted proteins | sample III_Bog_E1_3_FD_194555 | JGI IMG/M metagenome (GOLD analysis project Ga0302267, IMG submission 194555) | Peat permafrost microbial communities from Stordalen Mire near Abisko, Sweden - III_Bog_E1_3 | ecosystem: Environmental > Terrestrial > Soil > Wetlands > Peat | place: Sweden: Abisko...
CCACACCCAAACCGTCTTCCTGGCCACCGGGATTTTGGTGGTGTCCTGTGCGGCGATTTTATTTTCCGGCCTGCCCCCGATGGATGCCGGCGCCAACGCCCTGCAACCCCGCGACAGCCGGGCCTATGCCACGCTCGAGGCCGTCCAAAAAAATCTCGGCCAAAAGCGCGATCCCCTCTGGCTGGTGATGGACGGGCCAAACGAAGGCGACGTCGCCCGCAAACTCAAACTCGTTTTGCCGGTGCTACAGGCGGCGGTGGCCAACCACACCCTCACCGGCTTCACCCTGCCGGACGGCCTGTGGCCGCAACCGGAATTTCAGGCCGCCAACCGCGCCAACGCCCGGCGGCTGGCCGGGGAACTGGACGCCATGCGCGCCGCCGCCCGCACGAATGGCTTTGCCGACGAGTCGCTGGGCCTCACGCAGGGCATTTTGGAAACCTGGCGGAACGCCGCCGCCCGGACGAATGTATTCTGGCCGGACAATCCCCTGAGTTCGTGGATTTTTGAAAAAATGGCCGCGCGGGAACCGCACCGGTTTTACGCCGCCGGCTTTCTTTACCCTTCGCCCGGCGCGACTTCCTTTGCGGCTCTGGCGACGCAACTGGCCTCGGCGGGCGCCCGCCTTTCGGGTTGGGAACTGTTGGGCGGAACCGTCCTCGCCGCCGTCAAGCATAATCTCTGGAAGCTGCTGCTGCCCATGATCGCCCTGATTTTATTCTCCCTCTGGCTGGCCTTCCACCGGTGGATGGAAATTCTGGCCAGTCTGGCCGTGCTGGCGTTGAGTGGCCTTTGCCTGCTCGCGGTGATGAAGCTGCTGGGCTGGCAATGGAATCTGCTCAACCTCATGGCGCTGCCCCTGATCCTCGGCACGGGGGTGGATTACAGCATCTTCATGCAACTCGCCCTGCGGCGTCACGGCGGCGATCTGGCCCTGGCCCGCCGCTCCGTGGGCCGCGCCCTGATGCTCTGCGGCGGGACGGCCATGGCCGGCTTCGGCACCCTGGGCCTGTCCGCCAACGCCGGCATGGCGAGCCTCGGGCGCGTTTGCGCCGTCGGCATCGCCGGCAACATGCTGTTCTCCGTGTTCCTCCTGCCGGTCTGGTGGCGGCGCTTTTCCGGGCCGTCGGCATCCCCGGAGCCGGCCCGCAACCCCACCGGGCCCTCACAACTTTACCGCGCCTGGCTCTGGCAAACCGGCTTGCGCCTGACCCGGCTCGTCCCCCGGCGGCTGTTCCACGCCCTCGCCCTGCTCCTGGCCGCCATTTACTGCCGCCTGGCCGCGCACCGCCGCCGCGTGGTCATGGATAATTTGCTGCCGCTGGTGGCGGACGACCGGCGGCAGGCCGCCCGCGCCACCCGGCAATTATTCACCCAATTCGCCCTCAAACTCACCGACCTCTGGTTTTATGAGAGCGGCGCGCCCGTGGCCAACTGGCACGCCGACTGGAGCGGCTGGGAGATTTTCACCGCCGCCCGCGCGCCCGGCCGGGGCGTGTTGCTCGTCACCCCGCATCTGGGCAATTGGGAATTGGGCGCGGAACTGATGGCCCGCAACGGCTGCCCTTTAGTCGTGCTGACACAGGCGGAACCCGACCCCCGGCTGACCGCCGCCCGCCAGGCCTCGCGGACGCTCCGGGGCGTGGAAACGCTCGTGGTGGGCAACGACGCCTTTGCCTTCATCACCATCATTCAACGCTTGCAAGCCGGCGCCACCGTGGCGTTGCTCGTGGACCGCCCCCCACCCCCGACCGCCGTGCCCGTCACCCTCTTTGGCCGCCCCTTTTCCGCCTCCATCGCCCCCGCCGAACTCGCCCGCGCCTCCGGCTGCGCCATCCTGCCAACGTATATCGTCCGCGAGGGCGGCGGTTATCACGCCCGCATCCTCCCGGAAATCACCTACGACCGCGCCCGGATCGGCCACCGCCACGCGCGTCTTCAGTTGACCCAGGAAATCCTGCGTGCCTTCGAGCCCGTCATCCGGCGGCATGCCACCCAGTGGTTTCACTTCGTCCCCGTCTGGCCGGAAACCAAAACCAAATGAACCTCCTCCGACCATTTGTCCTCGCCCTCGGCTTGCTTTGCGCGCCGCCTGCGCTGCGGGCGGATGAAACCGACGCCGTTTTAACCGCCTGGTTCGCCGCCCAGGCCAACCTGCACACCTGGACGGCTGATTTTGTGCAAACCCGCACCCTCAAGGCCCTCACGCAACCCCTCGTGGTGAACGGCCGCATCGCCTTTGCCGTCCCCCATGAATTCCGCTGGGAACTCGGGCGGCCCGCCCGGACCGTGGCCATCCGCAACGGCGATGATATGTTCGTGGTTTACCCCCTCCTCAAACGGGCCGAACACTATTCCCTCGGCGCCGACACCCCCCAGCAATGGCGCGACACCATGGCCCTCTTGCAGACCGGCTTTCCCCACGACCGCCGGGAATTTGAAGCCCAATTTCAAATCCTGTCCCTCACCCAGACGAACGGCGCCTGGCGGCTCGCCCTCCGCCCCAAAAGCGCCTTTGCCCGCCAGATGATGCCCGAATTGCGGCTCGGGCTGGCGACCAATGATTTCGCCCTCGTCAGCACCGAACTGATCTTTGTGGACGGTTCGACCATGCGCAGCGACTTCACCAACGCCCTACTGAATCCGCCCTTGGACCCCAGCCGGTTCCAATGGACGCCCCCCGCCGACTTCAAAGTCACCAACCCCATGACCCCATGAACGGCGACCCTCCCCTCGAATCGGCCCTGAGCCGCCTGCCCCACGGCGCGGAATTCCGGTTTGTGGACCGGCTGACCGAATTAACTCCGGGCCAAAGCGGGCGCGGCGAATACCGCGTGCGCGGCGACGAGCCGTTTTTGCGCGGGCATTTTCCCGGCGAACCAATCTTCCCCGGCGTGCTCCTCATCGAAGCGGTGGCCCAACTCGCCGGAGTGGTGGCTCAAAGCGACCCCAAAATCCCGCCGCTCAACCACCTGAAACTCACCGCCGTCCGCAACGTGAAAATTGTCGGCACCGCCAAGCCCGGGGAAACCCTGTTACTGGAGGCCCGCATTACCGCCCGCCTGGGCAATTTGATCCAAGCCCAAGCCACCGCCCGCGTAGCGTCGGAACTAATCTTAACCGCCGAAATCACCCTAAGCGGCCAACCATGATCGTCCCATGCCTTTGCCCCGTAGCGGCGTCTCGGCAGAGCGCCGCATTATAATCCCGATCAGGCCGAGCGGTTGCTGCTGGGGGAAACCAATAATTAAAAACCGCAAATCATGGCCCCGATGAACTGGGCAGCAGGCGGCCGCGATTATATCGGTGCGGCGAATGGGTGGCCCCCGGCTCGGTGAAGGGGTGGCCCCCGCTCGGGAATACATGGGTGACCAGCGGCACCCAGTTGAGCAGATTGCTCGAGGCGTCAATCGCCACGGGGGAACCGATGCCGCCGCTGAAAATAGAGCATTGACAGAAAAGCGTCGCGCGGCGAAGCGAGGATTTTTGGTTTTTGGCAAGGCTTTGGCGAAGGCGCATACCCGCTTCACCCTTTTAACCCTTCAACCCTCCACGCCCCGCGACGCTCTTCGCAAGCGGTCTGGACTTTGCCGGCGTTTCTCATAGAGTGAACCCGTGTCAAAATCCGTGGCAATCATTGGCGGTGGCATCACCGGGCTGACGGCGGCGTTTTACCTGCAACGCGCCGGGGTGGCCGTCACGTTGTATGAGGCGACCCGCCGGGTGGGCGGCGTCATCCAATCGCTCCGGCGGGACGGGTATCTGGCGGAATTTGGCCCGAACACCATTCTGGAAACGTCGCCCAAGATCGGCCAGTTGATCCGGGATGCCGGGCTGCAAGCCCGCCGGCTGGACCCGGACCCGGCCGCCAGCGCCCGTTATGTGGTGCGCTATGGGCGACCCATCGCCATGCCCTCCTCGCCGCTGGGGTTTTTCACCACCGAATTGTTCACCCTCCGGGCCAAGCTCGCCCTCATCCGCGAACCCTTCCGCCCGGCCCGCCGCGACGGCGTGGAGGAAAGCATCGCTGAATTTGTCGAGCGCCGGATGGGCCGGGAATTTCTGGATCACGCCATTGACGCGCTGGTCGCCGGGATTTATGCGGGCGATCCGCGCAAGCTCTCACTGCAACAGGCGTTTCCCAAACTGGCCGCCCTCGAGGAAAAATACGGTTCGATGATCAAAGGCCAGATCTTCGGCGCGCGCGAACGCCGGCGGACCGGCGAAATCGCAAAGGATCGCGCCCCCAAATTTTCCTTTGACGAAGGGTTGCAAGTGCTGCCGGACACCCTGGCCGGCCACCTCGGTCCCAGTCTCCGCCTCAACACCGCCGTCACCCGGCTGACCCAAACCGAGACGGGTTGGACCGTGGATTGGCGGGGGCCGGACGCGGCGGGCCAAACCGGTTATGACACGGTGATATACTCCGGCACGGCCCACCAGCTTGGGAAACTCGGGGTGGCGGCGCGGACGCCGTTGGATTTTTCCAAATTTTCCGAAATTCGGTATCCGCCCGTGGCCAGCGTGGTGCTGGGCTTCCGGCGCGAAGACGTCACGCATCCGTGCAACGGCTTCGGCGTGTTAATCCCCCGGGTGGAGGGTTTCAACATTCTGGGCGCGATTTTTTCCTCGGCCTTGTTTCCGAATCGCGCCCCGGCCGGGCAACTCTGCCTGACGTGTTACGTGGGCGGGGAGCGTCAGCCGGACCTGGCCGCGCTGCCGCCGGAGAAACTGATCGCCCTGGTGACGGAAGATTTGCGCCGGCTGTTGGGGGTGCGCGGGGAGCCGGTGTTTGCCCACAGCGTCTTCTGGCCCCGGGCCATCCCGCAGTATAATGTGGGTTACGGTCGCTTTCGCGCGTTGATGACCGAAATTGAACAGGCCGCCCCGGGCCTGCTCCTGGCCGGCAGTTACCGGGACGGGATTTCGCTGGGAGATTCGATTGTTTCCGGCGGCAACGCGGCCGAACGGGTGCTGGGGGCCGGGAAACCCTGACCGCCAAGTTCGATTCCTGTTTATTCCGGTGAATAAGTGGTATAATTTTCGTCCATGAGCAAAGCTGTCCTGCTGGTCAACCTGGGTTCGCCCGATTCGCCGTCCGTTGGCGATGTCCGCCGCTACCTCAACGAATTCCTCATGGACGGCCGGGTGATCGATAAACCCTGGGCGCTGCGGCGCTTGATTGTGGGGTTGATCCTCATCAGCCGGCCGAAGGAATCAGCCCATGCCTACTCCCAAATTTGGACGAAGGAGGGCTCGCCGCTGGTGGCCACCAGTCAGCGGGTGCAGGCCCGGTTGCAGGCCCGCCTGACCATTCCGGTGGAACTGGCCATGCGCTACCAAAACCCCTCCATCCCGGCGGCCGTCAAAAAACTGGCCGACCGGGGCGTGCGGGAGGTGCTGCTCATCCCGTTGTTTCCGCACTACGCCATGTCCAGCTTTGAAACCGCCGTGGTGCGGGTTCAGGAAGTCGCGGCGCAAATCGCGCCGGAAATGAAAGTGGTGGTGCCGCCGCCGTGTTATGCGGACCCGGATTATCTCGCCGCCCTGGCGGCCAGCGCGGAACCCCTGCTGGCCGGTGGCTATGATCATTTACTCTTCAGCTTTCACGGCATCCCGGAACGGCACCTTTACAAATCCGATCCCACCGGCGGCAACTGCCTGCGGGTGTCGGATTGCTGCACCCAGCCCAGCCCGGCCCACGCCACCTGCTATCGGGCCCAATGTTTCCAGACCGTGGCCGGCTTTGTGAAACGGGCGGGGATTCCCCCGGAGAAATATTCGGTTTCCTTCCAGTCCCGGCTGGGGGAGGATCCCTGGCTGAAGCCCTACACGGATTTTGAATTGCTGGCGCTCCCCAAACGCGGCGTGAAAAAACTCCTGGTGATCTGCCCGGCGTTCGTCTCCGATTGCCTGGAGACCCTCGAGGAAATCGGGATGCGGGGCCGCGAGACCTTCCTCCAGGCGGGCGGCCGCGAGTTCGCCCAAATCCCCTGCCTGAATGAACACCCCCGGTGGCTTGACGCGCTGGCAAACATGGGCGAACGGTTTTTGCGCGGTGAAAATTTAAAATCGCAAAATCCAAACCTCAAGCATGGCGGCGGCTGACGGGTGGCCAGTGGTAAGGGGCAAAGCGCTCCGGCGGCCAGGGCGCGGCCGGGCGGGCGGGTCAGTGGGGGGTGGGCGGCTGCTTTTTCGCGACTTTTAATTCGGCCTTGGTGGCGGCCTGGAGTTCATCCAATTCCGCCTTTAATTCGGCCTTGGTTTGCTTGTCCATCCGGTCAATGAACAACAGGCCGTTGAGATGATCCGCCTCGTGTTGCACGGCGCGCGCCAGCAGGCCGCCGCACCGGAATTCAATCGGTTGGCCCCGGGCGTCCAGCCCTTTTACATCCACCACGCCGGGGCGCTCGATGTCGGCATAAATCTCGGGAAAGCTCAGGCAACCCTCGCCGCCCTTCACCGGTTCGCCCGCCGGGGTGATCTCGGGGTTGATTAACACCAGCGGCATGATGCTTTTCACCTCCGCCGGCTCCCCCTTCAGCTCGAGGGTGGAGGGCCGGTCGGTGATGTCGCCGACGTCAATCACGGTTAGTTGCAGGGCGCGGCCGACCTGCTGGGCGGCGAGCCCCACCCCGTGATTTTCCGCCATGGTTTCAAACATGTCGGCGATTAGTTGTTTGATTTCCGGGGTGATCGTTTCAATGCGATCGCCTTTCTTGCGGAGCACCGGGTGGCCGTATTTGGTGATGGGTAAAATCATGCTGGGCGTTGAATTCTGGACGGGCCGGGGTCAATCCGCCCGCACGTCCAGCAGTTGTAGGATTCGTTCCAAGTCATCATCGCTGAAAAAGGCGATTTCCACCGCGCCCCGGCCCTGGGCGTAGCGCAGGTGAACCTTCGTGCCGAACTTCTCGCGCAGCTTGTCTTCCAAGCGCGCCACATGGGGATCCCCGGCGGGCGGGGCGATGGTTTCCGGGGTGGTGGCTTTGGGGGCGGGCCGGGCCAGCCATTTGGTCACCAAGCCCTCGGTTTGGCGCACATTCAAACCGTCCTTGATGACGCGTTCGGCGGCGAGTTTCCGGTGTGTATCATCTTCGAGACCGAGGATGACTTTGGCGTGACCGACGGAAAGGCGCCCTTCGCGGACATAGTCCAGCACGGCGGCCGGCAGTTTCAACAGGCGGGTGGCATTCGCGACCGCCGCCCGGCTCTTGCCCACTTTGAGGGCGATTTCCTCCTGGGTCAGTTGGAATTGTTCAGCCAACTGCGCATAGCCCTGGGCTTCTTCAATCGCATTGAGGTTCTCCCGTTGGAGATTTTCAATCAGCGCCCATTCCAGCACCGTGCGGTCATCGGCCTCGCGCGTGATGATGGGCACTTCGGGCAGTTGCAGCAACTGGGCCGCGCGCCAGCGGCGTTCCCCGGCGATGAGTTCAAACTGGCCGTTGCGTTCGCGGACGATGAGCGGCTGGACAATGCCCTGCTCCCGGATGGAATCGGCCAGTTCCCGGAGCGATTCCTCCGGGAAATCCTTGCGCGGCTGGAGACTGGACGCCTGAATGCGGTTCAGGGGCACGCGTTGCACGCGTTCAGAAAAATCGGGTTCCGGCCCGGCGGCCGGGATTTGCGGGGTAAAGACCGGCGCGGGTTGACCGACAGAAGGGCTGCCACCCAACAATGCGCCGAGACCACGCCCCAAAGCAGGTTTCGCCATGCCCGCAGAGTGTCGCAGAAACGTCGCTTTGTCAACGTGAAGCATGGATGCGCCCGGCGGTCCGAAAAAAGTGAAAAAAGAACTTGCAAATCCGGGAAGAAGGAACAAAGTGACGACGGGAGCCTTCACCCGGAGGGTGCGGACGATATCAAATGGGAGCTGTCAATGAAAAGTTAGAATAGACACATAAACTATATGGCTAATCTGAATTATTGGAACGGCGCATTCTGGATGGGGGGAGGCCTCACTTGGAACTACACCTTCACCGGATTGGACGCACGCTACTTTGACGTTTCCATTGCCCCCGACCCGGCGAGCAATGCGAACGGTAACGTGGAAATACTCAGCAAATGGGTGGTGGCGAGTCCGCAAGCCATTGTGCTTTGGATCACCGTGCAAAACCATGCCGCCGATCCGGTTTGGATTGCCTGGAACCTCATTGACGTTGGACCGTGAAAGGAAACATATGAAGCTTCACTTAGCCTACGACACACAGGGACGCATTTTGGCGGCGGTGCCCCGCCCCGGCCCGGGAGCCGGTCCCAGCTTGAGCCTTCCCGCCCAGGCGGGAGCCGAAGTCGCGGACTTCGACCCCCCGGCCGAGTTTGCGGGAAAACATCCGCGCGAGTTTCTGCATCGGTTGCGCGTGGATATAAAAAGCAAGCGGTTGGTCGTGGCCCCCGGGCACTAGCCAAGGCATCGAGTCCGCCTCCGGGCTGTAAGCCCGGCATGTTACCGCCCAGGCAGAAGGCCTGGGTCAACCGTCCCCCAAACCATCCCCGGCCTGTCAGGCCGGCACCTGCCCACGAACTGAACCCGAACTCCGCAATTGCCGAGCCCGCCCGCCCCGGGCATTACCTGCCGCGCCCTCGCGGCCGGCCCTTGGACGCATGGGTTTTCCATTCCGTCCATTCTGTTAATTCTGTCAAAACGTTCGCGTCTTTCGTCTATTTCCTGGTTTACCCCACCCCGTTTTTTGGGCTCTCCGCGCCCTTAAGAAACATCTATGGAACGTGTTGATTGGTAGCCAGTTGCATTCAGGGCTAAAGGCCCGCCTTTATACCAGCCTGGGGCCCTCGCCCCCGGTTCCAGAACCACGAATAATCAAGGGCTGAAAGCCCGATCCAATCCTCCGTCGCCCGTCTGCGGAACGTTTCTTCCTGCATCAGCACCCGCAGGGCGTCCCCGCTCTGCGCCATCATCACTCCCCCGCTTTATCTTTGTCTCTCATGGTTGCCTCGTCCCCGTTCCCGCTCTTGTCGCGCCGAAGCGCAGCGAAGGCGGATTCCCGATTTCCCGCCTTCCGCGTTGCGGGCCTCTTTAATCCCGGAACTCCGCCCAGACTGGAAGTAGGGATACACCCCATGGCCCCCGCCTCCCTTCTCCCCTAATGTGAAGCATAAGAAAAATAAAAGCTCCGTGCGGGCAATTTATTGAATAAAACGAATAAAATAAAAACGATATGAAACGAAACTTACCCCTCATCTTCACCGCCGCGGCCGCCTCGGTTCTGGCGTTCTCGGTGCTGGCCCAGGACCCCTCCAATTCCAAAATGGATGACAGCCAGTCTCCCCGTCAGCACCTGACCCTGGGAGACAACGACCAGTTGAAAGACACCGCCCGGGTCAGCGACCTCATCGGCATGACCGTCAGAAACGATCAGCACGAAAAACTCGGCCAGGTGAAAAATCTTGCGGTGGATGTCGAATCCGGCCGGGTCGTGCAGGTGATTATTTCCAGCGGTGGATTCCTCGGCCTGGGCGAGACGCTCACGCCCGTGCCCCCGGGCGCATTGCATCACGACCTGGGCGATAAAGTCCTTCACTTGGACGTCAGCCGGGAGAAATTCAACGCCGCCCCCAAGTGCGACCCCGCCAAGTGGGACGAAGACACCCAATCCAATCGCGTCAGTGAAGTTTATGGTTATTACGGTCAAACGCCTTATTTCGCCCGCGACGGATCCGGAACCGCCGGCGTGAGTCCGGCCTCGGCCGATTCATTGCCCCGCAACCTGGATGGCACCATCAACCCCGCCGGTGCCCGCCAGCCGGACACCGCGCAAAATGTGGCCGCCGCCCGCAATGCGGATGGGCAAAACCATAATAATTACACCCGCAACCCGGATGGAACGTGGACGCGGACGGATTACCCGCTGGGTGGCGGGGCCAATCCGGCGTGGTCAAATTTGGGTTATGTCCAAAAGACCGGCCGGCTCATGGGCGCGTCCGTGAACAATTTGCAGGGTGAGAAAATCGGCACGGTGGAGAATTTCATAGTGGATCTCCCGGCCGGCCGCCTTGTCGCCGTCATCATTTCATCCGGCGGCTACCTGGGCATGGACGGCGCGTTGAGCGCCGTGCCGCCGACCGCGCTTAAATTGAATCCGGAACGGGACGCCCTTCAACTGGACGCCTCCCGGGAGATGTTGGCCACCGCCCCGCATTTCAATTCGAACGAATGGCCCGATTTCAACCAGCCCGTTTACGTCGGTGGCGTTTATCACGCCTACAAAGTGGATCCCTACTTCAACCCTGACGTGACGGCTCAACCGGATAACACCGCCCGCAATGCGCGTGACCGCGACCACAGCACCCTGACGCCGCTCGACCAGGGCGACAGCCAGACCGACCTTGACACCACCGCCCAGATTCGCAAGGAAATCATGGCCACCGATGGCATGTCCCTGAACGCCCAAAACGTAAAAATCATCACCCTGAATGGTCATGTCACCCTGCGCGGGCCGGTCAATACCGACGATGAAAAACGTCAAATCGGGGACATCGCGGATCATGTCGCGCAGACCGTTAATGTGGACAACCAACTGGAAGTCAACCAGAACGCCACCGGCAGCGCTAATTAATTCGGTCATCAGTATACACCATCAAACCAAGAAAGGAAATCATCATGTCAAAAAAATCTGTATTCTGCATCGCCACTTCCCGTCAGCAGGCGGAACAAATTGTGGATCAACTTAAAAACGCGGATTTTTCCAACCACGCCATTTCGGCCTTGTTCGCGGACGAAGGCACGAGCCACGACTTCGCCCATGAGAAGAACACCAAGGCGCCGGAGGGCGCCGTCACCGGCGCGGTCGCGGGCGGGGTGGTCGTCGGCGCCCTGGGTTGGATCGCCGGGATTGGCGCGCTCGCCATTCCGGGGGCCGGGCCCTTCATCGCCGCGGGTCCCATTATGGCCGCGTTGAGTGGCGCGGCCATTGGGGCTGCGGTCGGCGGCATTGCGGGCGGCCTCATCGGCCTCGGGATTCCTGAACTCGAAGCCCGGCGTTACGAAGGCAAAATCAAGGACGGCAACATCCTCCTCTCGGTTCACACCGATAATTCAGCGGAAATCTCCCGCGCCAAAGACATCTTCACCAACGCCGGGGCGCAGGACATCTGCACCACCGGGGAGACTTCCACCCCCGGGGGGAAAAAGGCCGCCAACCGCGTCGCGCGGCCCGCCCGGGCTGAGTATTCTCATGCCGGCCGGTAATGACGAAGCCCTGCGTGGCGGCGACGAAAGCGAATCGCCAAACGGGGCCGCAGCTAAGCGACCGGCCAATTTGCGCCGGGGCGGGCGCCCCGTTAATTCCCGCCGCAAACGCGAAGCCGTTTTGGCGTGAAAAAACCCGGCCCGGCAACCCCTCCACGGTGGTTGCCGGGCCGTCCAATAATGAACCATTTCTACTATGTTGACCCTCGCAATCATCCCGATGTTAGGTGCGGCCGGTTACTCCTTGGTTTATCTCCTCTGCGGCGGCGGTCTTTTTGGAGCCATCCTCATCTTCATCGTGGCAAAAATGTTCGGTAAATGATTTTGAGATCAAGCCCCATCCCCTCCACCCCGGGTCAAAAACTCCGCGCCTTGAGAAAAAATCGGTTTCCGTGAGCATCCAATCCAGCCGCAACTGGCGGTATTTGAGCCACCACGCAAAAATATGCATTTTTATTTTGGCTTTCTATTGACATATGGCATATTATCGCGTATTGTGGGTGCGAGATGGCGAATGAACGCGTCCGGACCAGCCTGATGCTTTTTTGACTGAAACACAGAGAAAACTGTTCCGTCGCCCGGCGCGCGGTCGTGCCTTGCGGCGCAGCATAAATATGCTGGCAATCGCCAGAACAAAGGCACCCGCTGCGCCTGACCACCGCCTCGAAGTGACGCCTTTAACCATTTTGACAACTTTAACGTTAATCATCACTATTCATCACTATTCATCACTATTCAACGTAAAATTGCTCATGTGGGGACCCAGTCCACTCCAATTTTAACCCTTTTTTAACGGATTTAACCCCTTTTAACGCCTTTACCCATGCTTCAAGAATCCGCCCTGGCCGCATAAACGCGCAAAAATCGCGGCTCGAATTGCTTGCCAGCGGGTGGCAACCCTGCATATTATAAACCGACGTTTCGCCGATATAGGCCACCGTTCGGCGGTCAGCCGATGCCGCCGGTGGCGGAATGAATTGGTTTGCCAGCGTAGCTCAGTTGGTTAGAGCGTGGGACTCATAAGCCCGAGGTCAGTGGTTCGATTCCACTCGCTGGCACCAGATTTAATTTAATCAAGGCAAACGAATAATCGTGGCTTGACATTCCCCGGGCAACGGCTTAACTGTCCGCGTTAGGTAAATTCATGTTTGCGCAATTCAAAAGCCTGTTCTCCAATGATATTGGGATAGACCTGGGCACCGCCAATTCCCTTGTTTATGTCCGGGACCGCGGCATCGTGCTGCGGGAACCTTCGGTGGTGGCCATTCAAGCGGGCACGACCAACGTGCTGGCGGTGGGTGACGAAGCCAAACGGATGCTGGGCCGCACGCCCGGCAACATCGTGGCCATCCGCCCGATGAAAGACGGCGTGATTGCCGACTTCGAAATCACCGAGGCCATGCTCCGGCACTTCATTCAAAAGGTGCATCACCGGAAATTAATCGCCCCCCGCGTCGTGGTGGCGGTGCCTTCGGGCATCACCGAGGTGGAGAAACGGGCGGTGAAGGATTCCGCCACCCATGCCGGTGCCCGCGAGGTCTATCTGATCGAACAACCGATGGCTTCGGCGATTGGCGTGGGACTGCCGGTGCATGAACCGGCGGGCAACATGATCGTGGACATCGGCGGGGGGACTTGCGAGATCGCAATCATTTCCCTGGCCGGCATCGTATTCAGCCGCAGCCTGCGGGTGGGCGGGGACGAATTTGACGACACGATTGTTGCGCACATGAAACGCGCCTACAACATGATGATAGGTGAACGCACTGCGGAGGAAATCAAGATTCGCATCGGTTCCGCCTTTCCCCTCGAACAGGAAATGACCATGGATGTCAAGGGCCGGGATTTAAGCACCGGCCTGCCGAAAACCCTGACCATTCGTTCCGAGGAGATTCGCGAAGCCTTGCAGGAACCGCTTTCGAGCATTCTGGAATCCATCCGACTGACGCTGGAACGTTGTCCGCCCGAACTCGCCTCCGATCTCGTTGATCGCGGGTTGGTGATGGCCGGCGGCGGCTCGCTGATTCGCGGGATCGACAAACTGGTGGCCGGGGAGACGGAACTTCCCGTTCATCTGGCGGATGACCCCATGAGCGCCGTGGCTGAAGGCACCGGTCGCGTCTTGCAGGAAATAGAATTCCTCAAACGGGTCGCCACGAATGCCAAATATTAGCTGATTCCCCCCGCACGTTCGCCTGCACGGCGGCCGGACCCGATCCGGTCGCGACGGTGGCAGGATGTTTAAACAAAAACATTTTCTTGCGCTCGGCGCTGTGACGCTGGTGGCCCTGCTCTTTCTGAGCCTGCCCCAGCGCGTGACCGCCCGGCTGAAACTGGCCGTCGGGAGTTTGTTTTTACCCCTCTCCAGCCTCGGGGCGACCGCCCAGCAACTGCCCGCCGACCTGGCGGATGACGTTCTGCCCCGCCGCGAACTGCTCCAACAAATCAGCCGGCTCCAGCAGGAAAACCAGCAACTCAAGGTGCAGGCCCTGCAGGCCGCCACCATGGGCCTGGAAAATGAACAGTTGCGCGACCAACTCCGCTGGCAGCGGCAGACCCCCTGGAAGATCAAGCTCGCCAATGTCGTCATGCGCGACCCGGCCAATTGGTGGCGCACGGTGCAGATTGACCTGGGCAGTGACAGTGGCGTGACCGAGAATCTTCCCGTGCTCACCTCGGACGGTTTGGCGGGCCGGATTGCCGCCGTCTGGCCCACCCATTCGCAGGTGGTTTTGATCGGCGACCCCAACTGCCGCGTCTCCGCCCTGATCAACAATCCGGCGCATGACATTGGCGTGGTCAATGCGGATGGTATCCTCGACAACACCCTGGCCGACCTGACCTATCTATCCGGTACCGCCGTTTTAAAACCCGGCGAAGAGGTGGTGACCAGCGGTCTGGGCGGGGTTTTCCCCAAGGGCATTCCCATTGGCCGGATTTTGGATTCCCGGCAGGTGGAATTCGGCCTTTACACGGAGGCCCGGGTGAAACTCTGGGCCAATTTGGGCACCCTCGAACAAGTGTGGGTGATGTTCCGATGAGCAAACCCAACACCACGCTGATTTATGTGACGGCCTTTCTGGCCGTGTTCGGCCAGGCGTCCCTGCCCGGGTTGCGCGAATGGTTCGGTGCGCAGGTGGATTTGCTGCCGGCGTTGATCGTTTATGCGGCGCTGCATGCCAGTCTGGTCAACCTCGGGTTGCTGGCGGTTTTCGGCGGGTTGTTTTTTGATTCGCTCTCGGCCAATCCCCTGGGCATCACGATTCTGCCACTATTTGTGACCGGCCTGGTGCTTTTCCAGCAGCGGGATCTCATCCTGCGCGATCTAGCCTTCGCGCAGGGACTGCTCGGGGCCGCCGCCAGCGCGGTGGTGCCGCTGATGACCGTTCTTTTGCTGCTCAGTGCTGGCAAGCCGCTCCTGCTGGGCTGGGGTTCGCTCTGGCAATGGGCGGTGATGATCGCGGGCGGCGCGGTCGCCACCCCGGTGCTCTTCGCCGTGTTTAACGGGTTTAACCACGCCTTTGATTATAAATTGCGGAGCGAATCCAGCTTCCGGCCGGACCGTGAAATCCGGCGCAGCCGAATCTAGCTTTTCCATCGCCATGTTATTTTTTGATCAGCTTAAGAAGAACGACCCGCAGCTCCGCCTGGTGGCGGTGATGCTGACGGTCGGTCTGCTGATCCTGTTGATCGGGTTGTGGTGGGTGGAGGTGGTCTCGGGCCGCACGTATCAAACTCACTTGGAAATCCAGTCCTACCGCACGGTGCGGATTCCCGCGATTCGGGGGCGAATTCTCGATGGCACGGGCACCAACGTGCTGGCGGAAAATCGTCCGCGCTACAATCTCAGCCTGAATCTGGATGCGTTGCGCCCAAAATTCGACCTCGCCTTCGGTCAGCTCAAAAAGCAGGTGGTGGCGGCCCAAAAGCAGCGGTTGGCGGCGCAGGAAACGCGGTTGGGCCGGTCCCTGAACAAGAAGGAACGCCAGGCGTTTGCGATCACCACCGAGGAATGGGAGCACGTTCGCCAGCAGGCGCGGTTGCAGGTGGTGGCCGGGATGGTGGCGGATATCAGCCGGCGCATGGCGACGAACATTGTGTTTGACCCGGTGAAATTTGAGCGGGCCTACGCCACCCGGTTGGCCATGCCGTATCCCGTGTTGTCCTCCCTCTCCCCGCAGCAAATCGCCCGGTTCGAGGAAAATTTCACCAATTTCACCGTCGCCGAATTGGATTTGCAGTCCGAGCGCGAGTATCCCTTGGGCACCACGGCCGCCCATGTGCTGGGCTACGTCCGGCGGGACGACAGTTCGGCTCAGGGGGAGGAGGCGTTTTTTTCCTACCGGTTGCCGGATTACAGCGGCATTTCCGGCATCGAGGGCCGATACAACAACGTCCTGCGGGGCAACGCCGGCACCGAATCCGTGCTGGTGAACAATCTCGGCTACCGCCAGTCCGAAAATGTCTGGAGCCAGCCCGAGCCCGGGCACAGTGTCGTGCTGACCCTGGATTTGGATATTCAACAGGCGGCGGAAGCTTCGCTGGCGCAACATCAGGGCAAGGATGCGCGCGGGGCCGTGGTGGTGATGGATGTCCGTAACGGGGATATTTTGGCGATGGTTTCCTCTCCGACGTTCAATCCGGATTATTCCCAGAATGATCAAACCCGAATGCTTGACCCGTTCCTGAAGCCCGAAAACAATCGGGCAATGCAGGAAAATCTGGCGCCCGGCTCGATCTTTAAAACGGTGGTGGCCATCGCCGTCCTGGAAAACGGGTTGAACCCCAACGAAACCTACCATGTGGATCCCAATCCGGACCGGCCGGATAAAGGCTGCTACATGTTGGGGCATCGTAAAATCCGGGACGAGGCTCCCCCCGGCGATTATAATTTTAAAAAAGCCTTCATCCATTCGAGCAACTCTTATTTTGTGCACTATGGATTGCAGGTTGCCAAGGCGGAAAATATTGTCCGGGTGGGGGAGGAATTCCATCTGGGGGAACGCACCGGCTTGTTTCCCCGACATGAGACCGGCGGTAATTTCCCGACGCTGGGTAATGTCCAGGCCTCGGACTGGCGGGATGGGGACACGGCCAATCTCTGCATCGGGCAGGGGGACATTGCCGTGACTCCGCTGCAAATGGCGGTGATGGTTTCGGCGATTGCCAACGGGGGGACGGTGCTGTGGCCGCGATTGGCGCAGCGCATTGAGCCATTGGAAGCCGGTTCCGGCGGGGCGGTCACCAATTTCCCCGCCGGGCTGATTCGCGGCCATGTCAGTGTTCATCCCCGGACTTTGAACCTGCTGCACGAGGCGATGCTGGCGGATGTGGGGGAAAAGGATGGCACCGGCACGGCGGCCGCGGTGCCGGGCATGAAGATTTGCGGCAAAACGGGCACCGCCCAGGTGGAGGACGCGGCCGGGCGTGAGACCGGACGCAACCTGTGGTTCGCTTCCTACGCCCCGTATGATAATCCGCACTATGCGGTGGTGGTGATGGTGCAATCCACCGGCGGTGGTTTCGGCGGCACCCTGTGCGCCCCGATTGCCCATGACATTTACGCGGCCATTTTGAAAAAAGAAACCGCGCCGCCGGCCCGGGCGCTGGCCGCCTCGCTTTTACCATGAGACTGCAATTCCATGAACCTTCCGTCCGGGTTGACCCGCTGCAACTGGTGGCGCTGGCCGGACTGATGTTTATTGGCACGGCCTTTGTTTATAGCGCCACCATGGCCAACGCGTCCGCCGCCCTCCTGCCGTGGTATGATCAAAGCTGGGTGCGCCAGATTCTCTGGTATGCGCTGGGTCTCGGGGCGGGGGGAGCCTTGTGCCTGGTGGATTACCTGTCGTTGTCGCGGTGGTCCTATGTGGCGTATTGGCTGACGATTTTGACGCTGGTGGCGGTATTGATCCCGAAGATTGGCAGCACGCATGGTTGGGGGGCGCGGCGGTGGATTGACCTGGGCTTTTTTCAATTCCAGCCGAGCGAGTTTGCGAAGCTGGCGTTTATTCTGGCGGCGGCGAATTTTCTCAGCCGGCCGCTGGATGAATTGCGCCAGCCGGTGATCTTTTGGAAGGGCATGGGCCTGTTGTTTTTGCCGTTCGTCCTGATCTTGAAGGAGCCGGATTTGGGGTCCGCCCTGGTGCTGCTGCCCACGGGCTTGGTGATGATGTTCGTCGCGGGCACGCCCCGGATTTATTTGATCCGCCTGGTCGGGATCGTCGGCCTGCTGGCCGTTTTATTTGTGACGGATGTCTTTTTTCTGCCCACGGGCTGGTGGCAGATTCCGATGCAGCCGTATCAGCGCGACCGGCTCGCGATTTATTTTGGCTGTGATTACACCCACTTTGCTCCGCCGAACGCCACACCGGCAGAGTTGCAGCGCCTGCGGCAAAAAGAACTGGACGATGCCTATAACGTCCGGCAGGCGCTGATTTCCGTCGGCTCGGGCGGGCCGACGGGCAAAGGCTGGCGGCAGGGGACCCAGAATGCGCTGGGTTATCTGCCGCGGGCCGTGGCCCACAACGATTTCATCTTCTCCGTCATTGCCGAGGAGGAGGGGTTCGTTGGCAGCGTGGTCGTACTCACGCTGTATGCGGTGGTTCTCTTCACTGGATTGAGAACCGCCGGCCAGGCGCGGGATCGCCTGGGGAAACTGGTGGCGGTGGGGGTGGTCACCCTCATTTTCAGCCACGTATTCATAAATATCGGCATGAACATTCGCATCATGCCCGTAACGGGGGTGCCACTGCCGCTGCTGTCTTACGGCGGATCTTCAGTGCTCGTCTCGTTAATTGCGCTGGGCTTGATGCAAAACATATACATCCATCGAAAGGGATATTGATTATGAGTGAACAAAAATTCTCCCGGCACCGCCGGGGAATGCGTTTCAAGCCCAAAGGCGGGCTGGGAAATAATAACGCGCAAAAGGCCGACCGCGAGGCCGTGCAGGCCCGCGCCGAGGTGGTGAGTGAACAGGGCGGGAATGAACGCCTGTTCGAGAAACGCCACACGCACGAAATCGAACGGGCCGAGAACATCGCCGCCGGCGTGCCCGAGACCCCCGAAGTCGCGCCGGAGCCCGACACCCGGGCGTTCCGCGAGCCCAACCTGGAAACCCCGGCCGAGGTGCAGGAGGAAAAAACCTTCGCCCCCGTCACCGTGCCCGAACAACCCAAGGGCCTGATCGAAACCATCAAGGTCGCCGCCACCTCCCTGGTGCGCCGTGTCCAGCGGTTGATCCGCCCCGAAAAGAAAATCCACAAGGAAGTGGTGATCAACGCCGAAACGCTGGAAACCCGCGTGGCGGTCACCGAAGACGGCAAGCTGGAGGAGTTCAACATTGAGCGCACCACCGAGGAGCGCCTCGTCGGCAGCATCTTCAAGGGCAAGGTGCGCAATTTGGAGGACGGACTTAAAGCCGCGTTTGTGGACATCGGCTTCGAGAAGAACGCCTTCCTCCATTACTGGGACATTGTGCCCAACCAGTTCGACAGCGGCGTGGAAATCGTCGAGCGCGAAGGCGGGCGCAAACGCGACAAACCCAAAATCACCCAGCGCGACATTCCCCGGCTCTACCCGCCCGGCAGTGAAATCATCGTGCAGGTCACCAAGGGGCCCATCAGCACCAAGGGCCCGCGTGTCACCACCAACCTCGTGCTGCCCGGGCGTTACCTCGTGCTGCTCCCCAACTCGGACCAGTCCGGCATCTCGCGCAAGATCGAGAATCCCGAGGAACGCAAGCGGTTGAAGAAAATCCTCCGCGAACTGGCCATTCCCGACGGCATGGGCGTCATCATGCGCACCGCCGGCGAGGGCCAGCAAAAGCGCTACTTCGTCCGCGATCTCGCCCTGCTCCTCGAGGGCTGGCGCGAAGTCGAGGAACACATCAAGAAACAGCCCATGGCCACCTGCGTTTTCCAGGAGCCGGATTTGATCGAACGCACGGTGCGGGATTTCCTCACTGAGGATGTCGAGCGCATCGTGGTGGACAGCGCCAAGGCTTACGACAACATGCGCGCGATGATCTCCAAGATCTCGAAGCGTTCCGCCGAGAAGATCAAACTCTACACCGACGCCCAACCGATCTTTGACCGGTTCAACATCAGCAAGCAGTTGGAAAACACCTTCTCGCGCCAGGTCCATCTGCGCAGCGGCGGCTACATCGTCATTGATGAAACCGAGGCGCTCGTGGCCATTGACGTGAACACCGGCCGCCACAAGGGCAGCAAAGATCAGGAGGCCACCATCCTCAAGGTCAACATGGAGGCCGCCGAGGAAATCACCCGGCAGCTCCGGCTCCGCAACATGGGCGGGCTGATCGTGCTTGATTTCATTGACATGAAATCCGGTCGCGACCGCCAGCAGGTTTATCAAAAGGTCAAGGACGGTCTGCGCCGGGACAAGGCCAAGACCCACATCCTGCCCATCTCCCAACTCGGGCTCATGGAAATGACCCGCCAGCGCCACACCGAAAGCGTGAGCGCCGCCGTATATGACGACTGCCCCTATTGCAAGGGCCGGGGCAAGGTCAAGAGCGCCGTCACCATGAGCGTGGAAATCCAGCGCAAGCTCCAGGAAATCCTCAAGAAACGCACCCGCGACGAATCGGACTTCCAACTCCGTATTGTCGTTCATCCGACCGTGCTGGAACGGCTCCGCACCGAGGACGAAAAACACCTCATCGAGATGGAGAAGCGGTATTTCGGCAAGCTCTCCTTCCGGGCCGACCCCGGCATGCACGCCGAACAGTTCAAGATCGTGAACGTGGATAACAACTCCGAACTCGCCAGCGTCGGCGGCTGAGCCGGCGGTCCCTCCTTTCAACAACGCCCGGCGGCCCCCCGCCGGGCGTTTTTTTATCCACACCGGAGTGCGGCGGTCCCGGACGCAGCCCGGTGAAAGCGGCGGGAATCTCCCCGGTCGAATCGAATCATACGACGCGGGGCGACGCCCTGCGATACCGCCCGCATGGGCAGGTTCGCCGGTGACCGACGGGCAGCCCGTCCCACCGTGGAACCGTGTCGAGATACGTCCGGGGCCGGCTTGACGCGGGAAGCGACGGGGGATATGTTCGGCACGTCCACCAGCGGGGTCAGTGATTTTTCGGGCGGTAAATCGCCAACCTGGAAAGCAAATGAATATCGCGGTCACCGGAGCTTTTGGTTATTCGGGGCGTTACATTACCCAACGCCTGTTGCAGGCGGGTCATGACGTCATCACCCTCACGAATTCGCTGAAACGGGACAATCCGTTTCGCGACCGGGTGGAGGCCTTTCCCTTCAATTTTGACCACCCCGACCTCCTGGCCAAATCGTTGGATGGCATTGACGTGCTGATCAACACGTATTGGGTGCGGTTTGACCACCGGTTGTTCACCCATCGTCAGGCGATTGCGAACACGAAGATTTTGTTCGCGGCGGCCAAAAAGGCCGGGGTGCGCCGGATTGTGCATGTGAGCATTACGAATCCGGATTTGCATTCGGATTTGCCCTACTTTCAAGGGAAAGCCGAAGTGGAGGCGGAATTGACGGCGCTCGGGTTGTCGTATGGCATTCTGCGGCCGGCGATTTTGTTCGGCAAGGAGGACATTCTGGTGAACAACATCGCGTGGACGCTGCGCCGGTTTCCGGTGTTCGGGATGTTTGGGGCGGGGGATTACAAGCTGCAACCAATTTATGTGGATGACCTGGCGGTGGCGATTGCGGAAAAGGTTGGCGGCGGGGCGAATGACATCGTCAACGCCATCGGGCCGGAGACGTTTACATATCGTCAATTGGTGGAGCACATCAAGTCGGCGCTGGGTTTGAACCGGCTGGTGGTGGCCCTGCCGCCGGGGCTGGCGTATGCGGCCTGTGCGACGGTGGGGGTGGCGGTGCGGGACATTGTGGTGACGCACGAGGAAATCAAAGGTCTGATGGCGGGGCGGCTGTATGTGGAGGCTCCGCCGCTGGGAAAGACAAAGCTGACGGAATGGGTGGCGAGCCGTAAAGACACCATCGGCCGGTATTACACCAGCGAAATGGTGCGCCGCCTGGATCGGGTGTCCGGTTACCCGTCGAATTGAAATTCGGGGCCAATTTCCCATTGCCTAAACCCCAAAGTGAGGGTATCGGTTTAGGGTGTATCCCTGCTTGGTTTATCGTGGCGCTTGGCGGCTGATGGTCGTCGCGCTTTTCCTGTTTCAACTGGCGGTTTCCGGTGAGGCCCGGGTCATTCGTTTGCACAATGAACTGATTGACCCGGATTCCGGCACCAATCGCGCGGTGCTGGCCGCCGCTTTGCACGCCCGGACGGCCGTCACGGGACTGTTTCTCATTCAATTCAACGGTCCCCTGGATGCGGCGCGCCGGACGGAATTGCGGGCGGCGGGGGTGGAGTTGTTGGAATATGTGCCGGAGAACGCCTTTGTCGCCAAATTAAACCAGGTGTCATCGGCCACAATCGGGGGGATGGCGGACGTTCATTGGATCGGGCCCTACCGGACGGAACACAAGATTCATCCGCGCCTGGCGGCCGCCGCACCGCTGGCGGTGCTGACCAACGAGACGTTGGATATTAATATTCTGCTGGCGGCTTCGGCGACGCCGGCGGAGATCGCCGGCGCGCGCGCGCATCTGGCGGTGGTTTATTCGGAGAGCCATTTGCGGCAGGGCACCATTGTGCGGGGGGAATTGCGGCCGGGCCATCTGGCGGCACTGGCCCAATCGGTGGCGGTGTTGTGGGTGGAGCGCGCGCCCAAGCGCAAGCTGGTGGATGAAGCGGCGTCGAAGTTGGTCGGAGGGGATGACGGGAACGTGGCCACACCCACGGTGACGCAGCAGCTTGGTTTCAACGGCGCCGGAGTGACGGTGTGCGTGGCGGACACGGGGTTGGATACCGGCGACACCAATACGATGCACCCGGACCTGTTCGGGCGGGTGACGGGCTTCCAATATTATGGCAATGTCACGGATGGGTCGGATGGTTACGGTCACGGGACGCATTGCGCGGGCATCGTGGCGGGCAACGCGGCGACGGGGGAGACGGACCCGGATTCAGGGGCGTGGTATGGCCTGGGGGTGGCGTCCGGGGCGGATTTGTTCATCGAACGGATTTTTGACGCGGATGCGAATTCGGTCGTCCCCTTTCCCAGTGATGAAACGCTGACGCAGGATGCCGTCCGGCACGGGGCGAAAATCGGCTCGAATAGTTGGGGGGATGACGTGCAGGGCGAGTATGACCTGGACGCCTCCCAGTTCGATGAACTGGTGCGCGACGCGGACGCCGGCACGGCCGGGGACCAGCCGTATGTGCTCGAGTTTTCCGCCGGCAACGCCGGGCCGGACACGCAGACGATGGACAGTCCGGCCTCGGGCAAAAACGTGATCGCCACCGGGGCCTCGGAGAACGTCACGGGGACGCTGGCGGAGACTTATGGGTTGTATGCGGACGGACCGGATACGATGTGCGATTTTTCGAGCCGCGGGCCGTGCGCGGATGGGCGCTTGAAACCGGACCTGGTCGCGCCGGGAAGCTGGATCGCCTCGGCGGCGTCTTCGGCCGCAACGAATGAAAGCGCGATTGCCTGGTCCACGATTGACAATTATTACGTCTATATGGGCGGAACCAGCATGTCCGGCCCGCACGCGGCGGGGGCGGCGGCGTGTTTCATGCAGTATTATCGGAGCCTGCACACGAACGCGGTGCCGTCGCCGGCGCTGGTCAAGGCGGCGCTGATCAATTCGGCGGAGGAACTGGATGAAGCCAACGGCGGTCCGGGGCCGATCCCGAATGATGACGAAGGCTGGGGGCGCATCACGCTGACCAACCTCATTGTCACCAATCTGATCACGGCCCCGCGCTACTATGATTATGTGGATCAGACGGTGTTGCTGACGAACAGCCAGGTATATACCCGACACATTTTTGTGCAAGGGACGGACCAGCCGTTGAAGATCACGCTGGCCTATACGGATGTGCCGGGCTTTCCGGGCGCACAGACGGCGCTGGTGAATGATTTGGATTTGGAGGTGGTGGGGCCGGATGGGACGTTATACCGGGGCAACCAATTTGGCGCGGGGGAATCGGTGCCGAACGCCCCGACGCCGGACACGCTCAACAACGTGGAGGGGGTGGCGCTGGCGCAGCCTGCGGCAGGGGATTATCTGGTGCGGGTGCGGGCCACGCAGATCGTGGCGGATGCGGTTTCCAATACGCCGGCAATTGACCAGGATTTTGCGCTGGTGTCATCGGGCGATCTCACGCGCCCGGGCCTGGGGATTGTGCTGCTCGACCGGACGGCTTACACGGCGCCGGGGGTGATGCAGATCGAAGTGCTGGACCCCGCCCGCGCCGCCAGCAACACGGTGAGTGTCCTGGTGACGAATCTCACGGAAGGGAAAGGGATGACCGTGCGGCTGCCGGCCGCGGGTAATTACGGCGCCTTCACCGGGGCGGTGGCGACGGTGACCGGCCCGGCCGGCGCGGGGCAACTCCAGATTGCCAACGGAGACACCCTGGCCGTGGATTATGTGGATGCCAGCGGAACGCAACGCAGTGCAACCGCCGTGGCGGATCTCGTGCCGCCGGTGCTCAGCGCCGTGAGCGCCTCGACCGATGTGGGGATTCTCTCGATCACCTGGCAAACCAGCGAGCCGGCCAACTCGGTGGTGCGCTACGGTACGAACCGCGCCAGCCTGAATCTCGCGGTGACCAATGCCGCGCTGGTGACGAGTCATGTAGTGAAATTGACCCGGCTGATTCCCGGCCAGACCTACTATTATGTGGTCGGTTCCACCGACACGGCTGGGAATCCCGCCACGGATAATAATTCCGGGGCGGACTTTACGTTCATCGGTTTGGCCACGCCGACGGTGCTGCTGGTGGATGCCTACGATACCATCGCGGAAGCGGCGGATGGGGCGACGGTGATTCCCGACAGCGCCTACACCAATGTGCTGGCGGCGGCGGGGATCAGTTACGGATTTTGGAAGGTGAACGACCGCGGCTATCCGCAGTTGGCCGACCTGACGCCCTTTCCGGTGGTCATTTGGCGGCTCACGGATGACGAGGTGTATTACGGCGTGGACGAGGATGGCCTGCCCGATCCTACCGCCACGAACAACACGCTGAGCGCCGGTCAGCAGCTCATGATTCAAAACTATTTGAACGGCGGCGGATCGTTTTTCATGGCGTCCATGGGCATTCTCTCGCAATTGGCGGGGGGGCCGTTCCAGCAAAATGTCTTGCAGGTGGCGGGGTTTGAGGCGAATCCCGATCCGCCGGCACCCTGCTCGGATTGCGACGAGGATTTCGGCGTGCCGGCATTTGTCGGGGCGGGGTCGGGCATCACGGGCGGCATGATGGTGACGCTGGATTATTCGAATTATCCGATCTTCGACGATGGCTTTGGCGATGTCTATGGGCCGGATTTCTCGGATACGTTCACGCCGTCCGCCGCCGCGACGGCGATCACGTTTGAATCGGTGTCGGGCAAGCCGTGCGGGATGAGCTACCCCAACACCGGCGTGGCGAGTCCCGGCCGGGTGGTGTTCCTGGCGTTTCCGTTTGATGCCGTGCCCACCAACGGCGCCGCGCCGGACAACGCGGTGGTCCTGTTGCAGAACATTGTGAACTTCCTCGCCCCGGGCGTGAACGGGGTGGGTGTGGTGCTCCTGGACAACACCGTTTACACGACGAATGAAGTGGTGACGGTGCAGGTGGGGGATTCGGATCTGGCGGGGACGGGCCAGACCACGGTGACCTTTACGGCCAGTTCGCGGACAAACCGCACGACGGTGATCTTGAATGAGACGACGCATCCCGGATTGTTCTCCGGTCAACTCAAGCTGGTGGCAGGCAACGCCGGCACGAATGAACTGGCGGTGTCTAACGGCGACACGATTAAGGCGGCCTATTTCGACGCGTCGAATAGCACCAACGCCACGGCCACGGCCCGGGTGGACACGGTTCCACCCGCCATTTCGCAGGTGGCGGCGGTCACAGATTATACGGATGCCACGGTGACTTGGGTCACCTCCAAACCGGCGGATGCCTCGGTGCAATATGGCGAATCGCAGTTGCCGGACCGGTCGGCGTATGCCGGAGCGCTGGTTCTGAATCACTCGGTCACGATCAACGGGCTGTCGGCCAACCGGACATATTATTATCAGGTGGTCAGCCGGGATCAGGCCGGGAACACGACGGTGGATGACAACGGCGGAAATTTTTATGTGTTCACCACCCTCAAGGCGCCGCAGCCACCGTGGTTCGATGATTTGGAAAGCGGCGCGCCGGGCTGGACAGTGGTGCCAGATCCTTCCGGTATTTCCGACCTCAACTGGACGCTGGGCACACCGGATAATGACCTCGTGACCAGCGCCTATTCCGGGACCAATGCCTGGGGTAGCGACCTGGATGGCGACCAGGGCTTCACCCTGGCCAGCAGTTATCTGTATGCTCCGGTCATTGACCTCTCGGGACTCACTTCAGCGACGCTCACTTTTTGGGATGTTTATGATTTCAGCCAGGTTGACCCCACCTTTGGCATACCACTGGAGGACGGAGTCGTGATGATCAGCACCAATGGCGCCGAGGCCCCCGGCGACCTGACGCAAGTGGTGGATTTTGGCGGCTATGCCGCCGACACCTGGCAGCAGGAGACTGTGGATTTAACCCCGTATGTCGGGCAGACGGTTCAAGTGGTTTTCTATTATCAGGGCATTAATGAGGGTAATCCGGTCTATGGCTGGACGCTGGACGACATCGGCATCACGGGCGTGGTGGCGGGCGGGACGATTAAGATCACTAAAAATCTCGGCCAGGGCGGTTACAACCTGTTCACCCCCACGCCGGCCGGGCTGGTGCCGGTGCAATCCGGGGTGGCCCCGGCGGTGACCCTCAGCAACCTGCCCGCCGGGCCGTACATCGTGCAATTTGGCAACGTGCCGTTTTATCAAACGCCACCCAGCCAGACAAATACGCTGGCGGTGGGGGGCGCGTTAAATTTTAGTGGTAACTATACGTTTCTGGACACGGACAACAACGGCGTTTCCGACGCGTGGGAATTATATTATTACGGCTCGGTGTCCACCAATCGCCCGGGTTACAATGCCCGGGCCGATTACGCCGCCTTCATCGCCGGCACCGACCCGACGAATCCGAACTCGCGGTTCGGTTTCACGGAGGCAACGAAGCCCACCAACCAGATCGTCCGGCTGGAATGGACGGTGGAGACGAACCGGCTGTATCAAGTGACGGCCTCGACGAACCTGGCGGGCTGGTCGCCGGTCACGGATTGGTTGCAGGCCTCGAACAACCCGACGATAAACTGCACCGTCACCAACGGCGCCGGGCGCACCCAATATTACCGGGTGCAGGTCCAGCCCTGAGCCGGGGCGATGCATTTCAACCGCAGATGGACGCAGATGGACGTAGATGGGGAGAGAAGGCAACTCCCAAAGAGCCAAGACACCAACGGGTGCTCGGCCTTGGCTGGACTGGATCAACTTTTCCGCCCGGTTTTATCTGCGTACATCTGCGTCCATCTGCGGTTAAGCTTTTTCAACTGCATCGTTCCGACTGGGTATCCGTCCGGGTTTCGGTATTTCGGGCTTTGCCATTTCTCCCCATCTTGCGTTTATCTGCGGTTAAGCTCTATTTAAACTGCCGGGTTCCGGCTGAGGGCCGCTTGGTCCCGATTTTTCGGGTCAGAATATTCGGTTGCCGCACCGGCGGTTTGGGGTCATGATCGAAGCGCATCCACGATCCGTTCAACATGAACTCAACCGCAAGCTTGCTGGCGTCCGTTGGTCTGGCCGTTTTTGGGGCCATATCCCTGGGCGCGCAAACGCAATACCCATTTCAAAACCCGGACCTGCCCGAGGAGGCGCGCGTGGCCAATATTGTCTCGCTGATGACGCTGCCGGAGAAGGTGGCGTTCCTGACGCAGCGGCCCGGCGTCCCCCGCCTGGGCATCCCGACGGTGGGTTGGGTGGAGGGCTTGCACGGCGTGGCCATGGGCCGGCCGGGCAACTGGGGCACCATGGGCGGGAACCGGCCACCGGTGCCCACCACCACGTTCCCGCAAGCCATCGGCCTGGGCGAAACCTGGGACCCGGCCCTGCTCCGACAGGCCGGCGCGGTGGAGGGTTACGAAGCCCGGTATCTGGTCCAGAGCCCGGATTACCATCGCGGCGGGTTGGTCATCCGCGCCCCGAACGCCGATCTGGGCCGCGATCCGCGCTGGGGCCGCACGGAGGAATGTTACGGCGAAGACCCGTTTTTTAACGGCACCATGGCCACCGCCTACGTCCGGGGATTGCAGGGCGATGATCCGAAATACTGGCTCAGCGCGGCGCTGCTCAAGCATTTTTTCGCCAACAGCAATGAGAACGGACGGACGGGGTCGTCCTCGGATTTTGATGAGCAATTATTCCGCGAATACTACGGCGTGCCCTTTCGGATGGCGATCGAGGACGGCGGCGCGCGCTGTTTCATGGCGGCCTACAACGCGTGGAACCACGTGCCCTGCACGGTGCAGCCCGTGATTCAAGCGGTCGCCGTCAAAGAGTGGGGCGTGGACGGGATTATTTCCACGGACGCCGGCTCGCTGCCCAATCTGGTGTCGCGCCACCACTACTTCACCAACGGCACCGAGGCGGCGGCGGCGTGCGTGAAGGCGGGGATCAATCAGTTTCTGGACCGGCAGGCGCCGGGGGTCAACGCCGCGCTCACCAACCGACTGCTGACGGAAGCGGACATTGACCGCGTCATCAAGGGGACGCTCCGGGTGTTTATCCGGCTGGGCGTGCTGGATCCACCGGCGCGGGTGCCCTACGCCCGGATCGGCGCGGACCACGAAGCTCCGCCCTGGACCACGGCGAAAAACCGGGCGCTCGTCAAACTCGCCACGCAAGAATCAATCGTATTGCTCAAGAACACCAGGGGATTGCTGCCGCTGGACCAAACGAAGCTGAAGTCCATCGCCGTCATCGGGCCGCGCGCCAGCGACGTGAAATTCGACTGGTATAGTTCCGAGCCGCCTTACAGCATCTCGCCGCTGGACGGTATCCGGGACAAAGTCGGTCCGAGAACGGTGGTGACCTGGGCGACGAACAAGGATGACGGGCGGGCGGTGCAACTGGCGCGGGCGGCGGACGTGGCCATCGTTTGCGTGGGCAACAACCCGGGCGGGGCGTGGGCGAAGGTGGCGGGGCCGAGCGAAGGGCGGGAATCCATTGACCGCCAGAGCATTGATCTGGAGCAGGAAACGCTGATCCGGCAGGTGTTGGCCGCGAACCCGCGGACGGTGGTGGTGCTGATCGCCAGTTATCCCTACGCCATCAACTGGACGCAGGCGCACGTGCCGGCCATCGTCCATCTCTCGCAAAACAGCCAGGAGCTGGGCAGCGCGCTCGCGGATGTGTTGTTCGGCGATTATAACCCGGCCGGCCGGCTGGTCCAGACGTGGCCGAAGTCGCTCAACCAGGTGCCACCGATGATGGATTACAATATCCGCGACGGCCGCACCTACATGTATTTCAAGGGCCAACCGCTGTATCCGTTCGGTTACGGTCTGAGTTATACGACCTTCAAATACTCGGGTCTGAACACCAGCACCAACGTGCTGACCACCGACGGCGCGCTCACCGTGACCCTGGACGTGCGGAACACCGGGAAACGCGCCGGCGAAGAGGTCGTGCAGCTTTATGTGAAGCATCCCGGCCCCGGCCTGGCGCGGCCGGCCGAGGAATTGCGAGGCTTCCAGCGCGTGGCCCTCGCCCCGGGCGAACGCCGGCGCATCGCCCTCCCGTTGTCCGCCCAATCGCTGCGGCAGTGGGACATGGATCGCCACGCGTTGGTCTTGGAACCCGGGAAGCTCGAACTGCGGGTCGGGGCTTCCTCGGCTGATATTCGTTTGCAGAAAACCATCGCCCTGCGCGAGTAAGTTCAAAGTCCACCTTCCGCCCCTGCCGACCTGGACATGAATTCGGGTCCTGTAAGCACGTCGTGGTCGGCGGATCAACCGGGCGCGGCGAAGTCGTGCCGCAGTTTGCTCTTGGAATCAAGCAAAAGGCGCGCGACCGCAAGGCCGCGCGCCGTCGGAAGAAAATTTGCGGGGAAAATTACTTCAACCCCGGCCGCTTTTGCCCCAACACGGAAAGGGCATTCCAATAATAGGACGGCCACAAGTTGTCGAGTTTGGAATATTCCACATGGCCATCCGCCAGCGCCACATTGACTCCACCCGGAAACGGGGATGACGTAGAGATATTGGATGGCGCTTTGGCGGGACTCATTCCGTGCCGCGCGATGCAGAGACGTCCCATCATCACTCCTTGATCACCATGATATAAATCGGCGGGCGAAGGGAGGGCGTCTCCCGAAACGACGTTCGCCCCATTTTGATGTCCCCCGTCCGGCCAGCCATCTTCCCAGATGCCATCAGCAAACATGACGGTCTGGGCAGCATATTTAATGCTGTCTTGTTTCTTGAACAGCCCGGCGTCCCCCACGGCCGTCTGCGTCCCCGCATAATTCGCACCGCCACCGACTCCCGCCACCGGCCCGTCGGGAAAATAGATCCAGCCATTTAGAAAGTAGCTGCCGCTGTTCGTGGAATCACCCGCATTGCCGGTATTGCCAATCCAGGGATTGATCGTGCTGGCCGGCAGGGTGCCAAAGCCGGCATTGTTGGTGGTCGCCATGGGGCAAAAAACCGCCTTTAATATGCCTTGTTGAATGCCGGCGAAGGGGGGAATCCAATTGCCGTCAGGATCCACCCGTGCAATCGCCTTGTAATCTTCCAGATACATGAACAAGGCCAGGTCAATCTGCTTGAGATTGCTCTTGCACTGGAGCTCCTGCGCCTTGCGCTTAGCGCTGGCGAGCGCGGGCAGCAGCATGGCCGCCAGAATGGCGATGATCGCAATGACCACCAGGAGTTCGATGAGGGTGAACCCGCGACGGGTTCGGCGAACCCGGGGGTGGGGCCGGGATTTCAGGTGACTGCGTGAGGTGTCCATAAGTGTAATAATAGGGTTAAATTTCAATAAGCGAATTTAAACGGGGCCCCACCCAAAAGGGTAGGGACTATTTTTCAACGCCCGGGGTTCTTTTTTGGTCGGTCGCGGGGGGGAAACCGTTTCGAACGCGGGGCTAGCGGATTTGGGAACGCCGCCATTGGGCGGGTAATTTGCCGGTGACCTGTTTGAACACCAGATTCAACCGGCGGCGGTTGGTGAAGCCGCACGCCCGGGAAATTTTATTCAGGCTGGCGACCGGCCTGGCCAAAAGCATCTCCTGCGCCCGGCTGATCCGCTGCGCCACCAGATAATCGTGCGGCGTGGAGCCGGTTTCCTCCTGAAACTGGCGGTCGAGCGTGGCGCGGGAAACCCCGGTTTCGTCCGCCACGGTGGCGATGTTGATGGGTTCGCCGAGATGGGCGTTGATGTATTCCACGGCGCGGGCCACCGCGCGGTTCTCGATGGCCAGGGTGGCGGTGGAAGCGCGCTCGATCACGCCCAGCGGCGGCACCTCGATCAACGGTTCGCCCACCCGGCCGCCCGCCATCATCCGCTCGAGGTTTTCCACCACCGTCTTCATTTGCGTTTCATGGTCCTCCTGCACGGCCGTCAGGGGCACGGGACATTGCGCCAGCGTCTCGCTGTGGATGCCGATGGAAAGCACCACCACATCGCGCGGAATGGCCAGGCCGGCCTCCTGGCAGGCGCGCATCAGCGCGGGCGCGTCCCAGTCATCCATCAAGACGAGCGCCGCCGGCGGGGTCAACTGGCGGATCCATTCCATGAACCGCTGGCGTTCCGCCGCCGAAACCGGCTGGCGCAGGAAGGGCTTGGGGTTGTGCAAATGGAACAGGCTCGCCCGCAATTCCCGTTTTTGCAGCGTCTCCAAAAACAACTGGCACCGTTTGGGAATGCAGCCGCCGGGCACCATCACGCAACCGAACCGGCGGAAGCCCTTGGCGAGCAGATATTCCGCCGCGAGCCGGCCGCAGGTCTGGTAATCGTGGCGCACCGTCAGCACGCCGGGATGATCCAGCCAGGCCGAAACATTGATCAGCGGCACCGTCACCTTGAGCGCCTCGCGCTTCATGGCGGGCGAAAGGATGCGGACAATCGCGCCGTCGCACTCCACGGTGCGCAGGAATTGAAACGCCGCCACCGTCGCCTCCGCGCCCAGCACAAACCGCCAGTTGCCCATGCGCTCGGCGTAATTCGCAATCGCGACGCTACCCAGGTTGTGCACCGATTGTAACATCGGCAACCCGACCACCGCGATGCGTCTCATTTTGCTTCTCATGCCGTTCGCCCGAATCCCGACCACCGCCCGGCCCGCTCAGGCTCGGGCCTCCCGGGGGAGATTAAGGATCAAGCACTACTACCGTTTTTGCCCCCGTAAAATCAACTCAATAATGGAGTGGT
>Ga0302267_10001333_pt1 | contig 31637 bp, 24 predicted proteins | sample III_Bog_E1_3_FD_194555 | JGI IMG/M metagenome (GOLD analysis project Ga0302267, IMG submission 194555) | Peat permafrost microbial communities from Stordalen Mire near Abisko, Sweden - III_Bog_E1_3 | ecosystem: Environmental > Terrestrial > Soil > Wetlands > Peat | place: Sweden: Abisko...
GCGCGGCGGCAGGGTCGTTCGCTGCCAGGGGGTTCTGGGCAACGGTCTTTACGGCGACTTCCAGCCCTTGCAATGCCTGAATGTAGGCCTGGTTTGGCGCTGCAATGAGGCGGTTGTCAGTGGAGTTGGGCGGCACGATGGCTTGTGGTGCCTGGAAAGCGGAAGCTATCTCGGGCGCGGCGACGCCTGTGTTGATGGAAACGAGCGAGAAGAGTTGAAGCACAGCGGAGCTATTCGAATCGAGTGCGGTGAGTTTGGTTCCAGCCTCGGCAAAGTTCTTGTAGGCGACGAATTGTGCCTTGTTCAGATAGTCGCGCCAGACCCTGATGTAGTCGCCGGTGTAGACCTGTTTCAGCTGGGTTGTGAGAGCAACCTTATCCATCGGCGGAGCATTCGATTTGAGAACCCACTCTTCGCCGCTGTAATAGGGCTCGGGATGGGCGATTGCATTCTGCATGAAGGTGAATCCGTCTTTGGTGAATGCGCCTGCAACCGGTGAAGTATCGATGATGTATTGCGAGGAGCCGGAGAACGTGCCATTGAATGTGAGTCCCGCGGCCTTGCGGTTGGCTGCGGACAGCATGGCCTGGTAAACGTGCTGGAATCCCTGGAAACCGTTGAGATAGGCTCGCGCCTGCGCCACGGCTATATCATTGGGTGCGCCGCCACTGGTTGCAAAGCAGGCTGAGGCATCGGGAAGCAGGCTGGCGTAGAACGCAAATTGCGCCTGTGCGAGGCTGGAAACATCGGATGCGGGCATACCGCTGCCGGTCCACTCCGAGAACAATGCTGACGGAAGGAACTCCTGCGTGTCCTGAGCGTTGTCAGGGTCCGGGTTGGTTGTGGTCATGATGTAGGCCTTGAGCGGCCGGTAGGTCGCGCCATAGTCGTCGTCGGGTTTTGGGATTGGCGGCAGGGCGTGAAGCTTGGCGACGATGTTGGCCTGCGTAGGCGACAAGAGCAAGGTACGGAACTTGTTAGAGTAGGCCCGGCAGGCAACCGGAAACAGTGCGTTGCCGCGATAGAGGCCCATTTTGTATAGAAAAGGCGCACCCTCTTTGCGGTTGCGATCGAGTTCGTCGAGCACGGAACGGAGAGCTTCGATCTTTTGCAAGTCGGTCACAGAAGCGTAGGAGCCAACTGTCACGGGCACGACAGTGGCTGAGGCTGCCTGGGCTACGCGCTCTTCGAGAGACCTGTTCTTGAAGAATGAGATTGTGAAAAGCGAGAAGAGGCACAGCAGCAGAACTCCGACGGTGGCCAGGAGAAACCGCTTGAGGTAACTGGTGCGCGTGCTCAATTGGCTTGCTTCAAGGGCGGACTTGTCAGCGAAAAGGATGCGCGAGAAGACCTGGGGCAAAAAGACCCACTGCGGAACCTTGCGCATGCCCCCGCGTCTCTGCGGCGCGGGCGCCTGGGCCGCTTGCATGCCGGCGAGCGAAAAGATTCGTGTGGCTCCAGCATCCGCGGTGACTGCCGGCTGAGTGCGCGCTGGGCCGACGTCGATTACATCCTCGACCATGTGGGCGCGCATTCCAGTGAAGAAGAAGCCGCGAAGAAACGGATTCACGCCGATTTGGCTGGGGCGGGCGACTTCGGCGAGGAAAGAGACAATTCCAGGGCGAACTTTGCGGAGGTCGCGGGGGAATTCATATGCTCGCGCCAGATCTTGTAATTCGCCGCCGCGAGAAAGCACTTCGATTCGAAATTCAGAAAGGGCGAACAAGAGCTGATCGAATCGGGTGCTGATCAGCGCGGTAGCTTGCTCGGTGTAGAGGCCTGAGCCTGAATCGAGAGCGGCGAGCAGAAGTCCGATGGGCGCTTTTACTTCTTCTTCAGAGAGGCGGCCCACATACTCGCCAAACGGAGCGATGTTGTCGAGCTTGGTGAAGAGAACATAGGCTGGCAGCGCAATGCCAAGAGTTTGCGAAAGCTGGCGCAGCCTTTCATTGAGGGATTGCGCAAGGGCGCGAATCTGTTCTGAGGTATTCGGCGCCAGGAGTCGTTCGATGCTGACACAGAGAACGACGGATCTCGCTGGAAGCCGGCTGCCTTTTGAGAACACGGACCCCAGACGGGCAGGCAGCGTTGCTTTGATCAGCTTGAGCCAGAGTGATGGCTGGCGCAGGAGCGCGCCCCCGGCCTCGACCAGAATGAAGTTGCCCGCGAGCCAGATGTTGGCAAGCTGGGTGGGGACGACAGCGCCGTCCTGATAGACGTTTCCAGCGATCAACTCGGGGTCAAGTCCTGATTGGAGGACCGTTTGCGTTTTGGCGGAGTTTTCGTCGCCAACAATATAGACCAGCGGCATGGCGGCCAGCGATTTGGCACGGCCAGATTGGCGAATACGACTGTCCGCGTCGCGAAGCAAAGTAGCCAGATTGATGGAGTCTGGCGTGGCTGGCCCAGCGGATGCGGGGTCGAGCTTGCGTAGATACCAAATGACGAAGAAGGTTGCAAGGGCGCCCAGCAGGCCGAGAACAACGCAGAACAGGATGAGCCGGGTCCCTGCGAAGTGCAATGCAAATCCGCCCCAAATCACGAGTGCGAGGTAAACGAGAAAGATGAGGACGCCAATCAGGATGCGCTTCATAGAGAGAACTCCACGGGGCTCGATACTCTGGTGGAAGCGAGCATTTGGGCGGGCAGAGCCTGGGGCAAAAGAGTATCGCGCTTAGCGCTCGTGGGTAGACCCTGTCCGAGAAGGACGTAGTAAAGAAAGTAGGCGACGACCGTAAGTGCCGCGAGCGAGATTGCGGCCATTTGCAAGCGGTGGACCCACTGATCGCGCCTGGGCCTGGGTGGTGCGGCTGGCGGCTCAGAACGCTGAAACAGCGGCGAAGCTCCTCGGATGCGGTTGATCTTGTCGCGAATGCGCTGTAGGATCACATGAATCTCAGAGGAGTCGCCAAACGCAAAGCGCCCCCGGAATCCCAGTTGCAGGCACAGGGCATGCAACTCCAGCGCATCGGCAACCTCTGAAGACTCCGGCTTATTGAGCAAATCCGCGACATTGCGGAAGAAATATTCGCCTGCAAGCTGGCGGCCAAACATTTCTTCCTGGAGCGGGCGGCGAGCCCAATCGGAAAACACAGGATCCTTGGAGCTGAGCACGCTTTCATCGAGAAATCCAATAACGGCATAGATAGCCATTTTTGAAACTTCATCGCTGTACCCCATCGCGGTGCAGTCCTTGACGGCCGAAGAGATCATGTTGCGCAATGTAGCGCGGAAGGCTTCAGCATTTTCGACGCGCTGAACGGAAAACCGCGTGCGAAGAATGACGGTGAAGACCTCTTGGAAGGCCAGTGCAAGGTTGCTGGTTCTCAGCTCTTCAAGAGGCGAGTTCGGAGCAGAAGCCATAGTTAATTCTCCAAAACGATGGTCAACTCAAAGGTTGCTTCGCCGAGGTCGCCGGGAAGGTAGACACCGACTTGCCTGGTGCGAAGTATATGGTCCCAGCAAGGTCCGCCCTGTGAAATAGCGAAGTAGTGCATATCTGCCTGGGCGCGCATGGCGGTTGGCGGGACCGGCAGGTGACGCAATTCCATACCGGGTAATGCGCGCTCAACGAGCTTGCCCACCCATTCGGCCGAGCAAATTTTTACGAGCGCCGGCGTGCGGCGAAGCATGGATGAGTCGGGGATTGAGGACCGGATGCCGAAGACCCATCGAGAACGTCGAATGCAGCGCTCGTCCTTGACGTCGGCTACGTGAATATACTGGCTGTCCGGGGCTGCCTTGGTGAACTGAAGTGTAACCGTGTTCGTGGGCGCGACGACTTCAAGGTAGCGGCGGATCAGGGTGTCAAGCTGCTTGAACGTCGATGCCAGGTCGCGATGCCGATAAGGCGGTATCTCATCAGCCCCTGAGTCCATTGAAAACGTACTGAGTGCCCCGGCCAGGCGAGCCAGATCGCGGTATACATCTTCAGGATGGCTTCGGCGGTCCAGAAGATGGTATTGCAAGGCCGGCAGGGACGAGCAGAGTGCATGAAGGAACCAATAGTTGGCTACATCAAGGGCAGATGTGCCAAGTTCCAGCCCCCCTGAACTGCGTCGCGCTTCCCTTGTTGCAGTCACCCTCTCGTTAATCGCCTGTACCAGCTTGTGTAGAAGCAGGACAAGGCTTTCGCTTGCGCCGATGCGCAGACAAGGCGGAATGAATTCAGGGTCGCAGACGAATCCTCCATTGCCGTCGCGCACAATGCGGGCGAGGGGAAAAGAGGGGGCATCTTTCGCTAGCTGAGACTCAGTGACCAGGACAAGGTTTTTCCTCGCAAACGCGACATCAAATTCACCCTGACCAGCCGCATCATCGCGCATTCTGCGCTGCTCAACGCTGTATCGAGTTCCAGGGCCTTCGGAAGCGTCGCAGTCGAGGCCCTGATCTTGCCGGGCAGGAACGGTAAGGTGGAGCACGATCTCGCTTTCGGTGGAAGGAAAAACAGAGCTCAGTTTGGCTGGACTGGGAATGCTATCGCAGTCGGGCATGTCAAAGATAAGCCCGTCGGGCATGATGCCCGAGGCAAAATGCAAAACAGCTTGTCCGTTCCGCAGTGCTTCCTCATCCAGAGAGAAATGAAGCAAGCCCCATGGCTCACTCCGAAAACTGGAGTTCAGAAACCACAGCGTGTCCTCGAAATAACGGCTCTGAGTCTGGAAGTGGTGGGGGCCGAGGTGCATCCCTTCCGACCAAACTACGCGCGAGAGGTACTTCATCGAAGAGCCACCACCAGGGAGTTGAATGAGACTCGGCCTTGATAGCAGCGACGGGCCGAACAAATCTGGAGAAATCTGAAGTTGAGTCTAGTCGCACCGGAGAGGGAGGCGCAACCGCAATCTGGCTGCAGGAATTGGTTTAATTGAGGAGCGGCGAATGGTTTATGCTACCCCCATCGCACCGGAGGCAAAATCCATGGACAATCCAAAGAAGCTTCCAGAATCAGGCGCGGCCCAGCTTCCCGATCTCGATTCCGGGCAGAGTTTTGGCGCAACGGGCATCTTTGCAGCGGCGAGTGAATCTGAAGTGTCGAAGGGATCGTCCAAGAGCATTGAGATCCGACCAGAGCCGGAGCAAGCGCAAAAGCCTGATGCCGCAAATAAACTCCCGGCAATGGGCTCGGCAGCATTGGCTGAACCGGTGGTTCATCGCGTCGTGTTAGCTCATGGAAATGACGCTCCCTCAGATGACCTGATCGACCGCATTCGCAGTTCGGCAGCCGAAAGAGAGCCTGATCAGGCGAAGGCGCCTGTGATTGGCACCCAAAGGGGTGGCCCAGCCACGGGAAATGCCGCATCCGGCGCGGGTGCCGGCAACGTGGGCTTTACTCAGATTTTGCGCAGCTTGGGGCTTGAATCGGAGACGACGCAGGCTTCGGCAAAGCCGGCAACTCGGATGACCCCGCCGGGCTCCGGTTCGGGGGATGGGTTCACCGCGATGATCTCATCCTTCACTTCACTCGCCGGCACGACACAAGCCGGCAGCGGACCGGCAGCGGATCAGCACTCCGGGGCTGGTGTCGCGCCAGCGCCGGAAGTATCGGAGCCGCGATCGGGTGTGTCCCAGAATCAAGATCAACCTGGATTCACAAAACAGTTCTCGGGCGCGGTAGGTGGAAGCAGAACCTTCAGAGCGGTTCCGGAGCAAAGTGCTGCGGCCCCTCCGGTTGCGCCGTCTCCGGCACCGCGGGCGAACGCGTCCGCTCCGCCCGATAGACAGCCTGGCGAATTCACCCGTCTCTTCAACTCCATGGGAGGTGCGGATTCTGGAGCTTCAGAGCCTCAAGCGAGCCGGACCATGCCGAGCGCGGCTCCCATGGGAGAACCAGGCGCATTTACCAGTCTTTTCAACTCACTTGGAACTCCGGCATCAGGAGCTTCTGAACCGCAAGCCAGCCGAGGCACGCCAAGTGCCGCTCCGGCAGCAGAACCAGGCGCATTTACCCGGATGTTTTCATCGGCTGCTCCGTCGGCGCCTTCGGGGTCGGAATTTCGAGAAGATTATAAGCCGTCAACCGATAAGGGCAGTCTTGATCTGAGCCAGCTTGCGGCGGGGCAACTGACCTCGATTCATGACCCGATGGCGGGGAAGGAAACGGAGGAAATGCCGTTTGCGCCGACTACTCCATCGGGGCCAAGAGACAGCGTGACGCAGTTGTTGCGCAGGTTGGATTCGCCGGGAGCCAAGCCGGACCCGCTTCCTGAAGCACGCAGGGAACCAGAGCCGGTTACGCCAGCGGCAACTGGAGGATCGGGAGGGCTGACAGCGATGTTCGCGTCTCTAGATCAGCCGGGCGATTTCGGCGGCAAGCTTGGAGCGCCTGCAGGTAGATCGACTCAGCAGCCGCCGCAAAATGCGGATAGACCACCTGCCGGGACCGCATCTAGCTCCGCCACGGGAATAAGTCAGCGCGCCGTGCCATCCGCGCCGCCTCCGCCAGCGACTTCAGGCCCAAGCGAGTTCACACGGATATTGGATGCGTCGCGGATACGTGAGATGGGTCTGCACGGTAACCAGGGCGCTGGCGCTTCGCCGGCACCAAATGTCCAAGCGCAAGTACCGGCTGCTCCGGCCGCGTCCGGGGCCCCCCAGATGCAGATGCCGAATTATGCGCCTTCTGCTTTGCCACACATGGGCGCGGTGCCGGGAATGGCAACTGGAGGGCAGCCGGGCGGATATCCGCCAGCGCAAGCGCCACATATGGCTGGCTACCCAGTGAGCGCTGGCGGGCACGCCGGGGCCGTGCCGGCGACCGGCGGAGGGATACCGCATGTTCCGGGAGTGCATGTCCCTACAGTTGCGGCACCGGCTGTTCCCAAAGCGCCAGCGATGACGCCCCCGGCTGGCGGAATGGGAAAGCTACAGCAATACGTGCCGCTGCTGCTGATGCTGATTATCTTTTTGCTTGTTGGGCTGCTGGTGACGGTGGTGTTTTTGATGAAGAAGTAGGTGGGGTGCCTGTTCGCAGGCTGCGGTTGCAGGCGCCCGGCAACTTCTGAGCGGAAACGGATGGGACAAGCTCCTGCGATGGTTCGAGGACCTGACCTCAGGTCACGGGAAAGCTGACTTAGATCGACTTCATCCTTGCCATGAGAAGATTCCACAAGGGGGCGTATTCAAGCCCATCAAAAGAGCTCACCTCGGCAGGGCTGTAGAGCGATGCTATGAATGAGCGGGTGAACTGGCATTCGCAAGTCAGGTAGTGCACTGCAAGCCATTTCGCGTTCTTCTTCCGGGCGACACCGAGCGTCTTCATGCGCCTCTTATGTATGTTCTTCACTACAGTGTTCAGGCTGCCTAAAATGGAAACAATGGGTGCGGCCATGATCAGCTTGCGTTCTACCTTCCTCATCTTTTTCAAGATGACGTACTGCAGCACCTCATCCCTTACGATTTGGTGATGCCGCGCGCAAAGTTCCTTGTCATTTGGTCTGATAGGGTGACATTGGTCGTCGTAATCCATTCGATCTTCCCAAAGCTTCATCAAGTCTTTGTAGTGCCGATGGGTTTTATAGGCCGATCTGAGAGCGATACCGGTGACTGCGCCCTGTAAGAGAAGACCGACGGGTGGGACAACGATGGACGCCGTTGCCAGTGCGGGCGCGACAGCGGGGGCGGTATGGGAGGCCAGGAACATTCCGGCTTCACCTGCGGTGGTGGCAAGGTGGGCGATTCTCGGTGCAGCGGCACCGGCTTTTTTCAGGATTGCGTTGCCGCGCTGGGGCCCCGCAGCATGAACGTTTCGCAGATTTGCCTGCACCGCCGGCGGATTGTGAGGGGAAATGTCTCCCGCCGGCTGAACATCTGAATTAACTCGTTCTCCTCCTCGTCCTCTCCTGGTTCATAGAGGGCATTGTTATTGTTCGCCCAAGCGTGACCCATTGATGACATCGTGGTGACTCCATTTCTGTGTCTCAGATGCGAGCGCCCGAGTACCAGCGTCAGGGGGATGTCACCGAATTGTATCGTTCGCGAGTGAGCTTGCAAGGCCAAAAGAAGGTTGGCCGGGGTTTGCGAACGTATGGGGATGGAGGGCAAGCCGATCTTGCTTTGCGGTTCAGTCTTCTGGCAACGCTAAGCAGGTCGTCTCTGCTGCGGATTTTCCATGCGACCACACTCCCAGGGTGAATGGTGTAATCTAACGCTCGTCAATCGTTTCCCGGTGAGGCGCCAATCGTGCTCGAAACAAAGCTCATAGTCGACAGTTGTATCCACCTGCCGAGCCAATGGTTCAAGCTCAACGTGGTTCCAGGAGCATTCCTCGATCAGCCGGATAAGCCCATGAGTTTGAAGATTTCAAAGTCCCTGACGACCGCTCCCGACGTGAAGGTCAGGGCCAGGCACATGGTTCCTGGGACGATCAACAAGGAGACCAAGGAGCACCGCAATTTCCAATGGCTCGGCTGGTGGAGCGGCGCCATTAGCCAGGTGCCCCGTCACAGGGATGTTCTTACCGGTCCAATGAGCGGCTGTTGGGTGGTGGTTTACCGCAGGAACGGCATCGAGTATGTTGCGCACATCGGGAAGAACAAGGACAACAAAGCGCACACCGACGCGGTGATTGCCGGATGGAACAATTACGCACGGCTGCACCAGGACTCAATCATCGGCGGCTTCAACCCTATGCGCCACTGGGCGGTAAAGATGCCGGCCAGGAACGCGCAGACCGACAAGATAACACCCCAGTGTCTGGCCCTTGTCACGAGAGACCCCACACCCAGGCTCTTTTCAATCTTCACTTACAGGCAAGAGGTCGACAGCAATCTGCTTCGTATTGCCGCAATTGAAGAGGTTGAATCCTCGAGCAGGGAGCAGTTGCAAAACACTGATTGATGTGAAGGCAATGAGCGTGTTCTCGCGGTAGTTAGGAATGTTGGCGAGGTCATTCCTATGGCGTGTGGCATTCCGATAGAAGCGATCCTTGCCCAGGGCATGAATGCGCGATTCATACACCCGCAAACTGGAATGACCGCAACCCAAGGATTCCGCCTGGTAAGCGAAACAGCGACAGCGGCTCCTACACGGGCTGTGCCAGCAGAATTATCAGTTCCATTTGGGGGTTGAGAATCTCGGCTGGGGCGTAGACGGCAAAGTTACGCGCGCGCAGCACCGAGTCCCAAACCTCGCCGGCCTGCTCGATGGCGAAATACTGGTGGCGGAGTTTAACCGGAATGGATCTTGGCGGCACGGAGACGTGCTGAAGGCGCAATCCAGCAAGAGCGTTGCTTATGAGGACTTCAAGCTTCGTGCCTGAACCGGCTTTGAGCAACTTTGGCGTTCTTTCGATCAGGTCCGCGTCGCGGATGTCGGCCGAGACGGCGAGGTAGAAACGCGAACCTTCGAAATAGGCGTCCTTATCGATGGTGGTCGCGTAAATCGTGTCCCGGACCATCCTGAGCGGGAGGGCGATAAAGTTGCTGGGGACCACAGTTTCGAGCATGGCCCGGATCATGCGGTCGAGTTCGCCGAAGCAGACGCCGAGCTGTTCATGGTTGTACGCCGGCAGGTCTTTCGGGGCGATTTTGGTGGAGAATGCAGTGAGTGCACCCGCAAGGTCGGACATCTCCCGGAAGAGCTGTTCCGGCAGGATGCTCTGCGATTCCAAAAAATGTCGCAACACGGGAAGATGACTGTTGACGGTGTAGAGCAGCCAGAAGTTGGCGATATCAGAGGCGGAAAAGTCGGCCAGGGACTGGTTTTTCTGGCGGCGGCCACCGGAGAGCTGGCTGCTGCGCGCTACCAGCAGTTCGATCATGTTGCTGAGGATGCGCTTGAGCGCAGGATGACCGTGAATGTCGATCAGCGGGGGAATGTAAGCCGGGTCGATCTGGTACATGCCTGTTTCAGATCGCAGGATGCGAATACAACCGAGGACGACCGACCCTTCGCGGTTTTCTCCGTCGGCAAGGATCTGAAGGTTTTTGCGCGCCACCTGAACGGGCCTCTCGCCGCTGCCGGTATTCTCGTCGCGCACCATCTGGAGCTGGGACTGAAACCGCGTACTCACTCTCCCCTGATCGAGTGAAACATTCATTCCACCCGTTCGGTATTCAGGCACAGCCAGGTAAAATGTGCAGCTCTGGCGGCCGTCCTGGAAGCACTCGTCGAGAACCCGGGCCGGCGGGGGGTACTCAGAAGCGGGAATATCGATGGGCATCGCGTCGGGGAAGATTCCGGAAGCTGAAGTGAGCGCCAGCCGCCCTTCGGACAGAGCTTTCGCATCGATCTGAACCTGGCGGAATCCCCAAGAGCGTGAGTTCAGGGAGTCCAGATAGAAGCGGGCACTGTCTTCGACAAATCGTTCCTGTGCCTGCAGGTGCTGCGGCGAAAGGAATGTGCCTTTGGACCATATGACGGGCTGAAGCTGTCGCATCGCGTGAGCAACCTCGGAGTTGAATGCCATGGTAACGGGTCTATCGTTTCTGTGTCCAAGCAAAACGGGACCGGGAACAGAGGGCGGAAGCCGACATCTTTCTGAGAGAACGGCTAACGCGAGGGCTTCAACTCCAGGCTGCGGGATGAGTATCTGAATGGGGAGAACCCTCTCAGATTTCCGGTGCAGGAAGGTTCAAGGGAGTTCGAAGCTCGACGGGTTGACCTTTCCGCGGACACCTCAGGCGCTAAAGTTGCCCCATTGGCCGCTGCGGATCCATTCGATGCGCTTCGGGCCCAAATCGCCCCAGGCGTCATATCCAAAAGGATCATTGATTACGTCTCTCGGCGCGAGCAATTTGGGGACCGCTTTCTTGACTCCGGCCACTGTTTGATCCTTAAACACCAGTACCTTGATTCCATCGAAGTTGTTGACGCATGTCTCGAAGACAGTGAGCGCCCAAACCAGGTGACTGGTTGTCGCTTTGTAATGACCCGTTTTCGCGCTCAGGTATTTAATCTTTCCAGCGTCCGCGATCAATTCGCCGCCACACATCACATTTTCCCCCTCCAGAAAGCTGGAGTGGTGAACCATGCCTTTTACATGGCTGCCCGCATACAATTTCCCCTTCTCGCTCATCACCCAGATTGCGAAGCCCTGGCCTGACAGGACCGTCCTCATATCGCTCGTGCTGAAATCGACGCCATTGAGCTTCGCCGTACCCCCGACAAACTTCACACGATGACTCTTTCGCCCGATTCTGTCGAGGTACGCGACCCCCTTCATGAAGGCTTTGACCATGGAGGGCTTGATGTTCGCATCCGGAGACTTGGCGCCTTGCGTGTCCCTCATGTGTTCCCCGGCCTTCCCAGCGTTTGCAACGATCATCAAGCGTTGCAGATCGGGCATCGCATCGAGCCAGTCATAGAATTGATTGCCATCCGGATCACCAGGTTTCTGGTCCTTGTAGACGCTAAAACAGCCCGCCAGAAGATCGCCCATGCGATGCTTCTTGTCGGTCTTCTCTCTCAGGTAGTCTCCTTTCAGGCTGAGCGCGGCCGGCTTGTTGATTTCGGAGATGAGTTTCTTCCACTCAGAAGTACCAACGACGGGGCGATTTTCGAACTCGTCTAGGCCGCCCTCAATGCCGTTCTCATCGTCATCGTCATCAGGGTTTGCGTAGGGGTCGTCGTCTTCTTCATCGATGGCCGCAGCGAGCTCATCGGGCTCCAGGTTCAGCTCGGGGGTATCGTACTTTCCCATAGCGTTCTTTCCTCCAGATTTCCAGAGCGGCGGGCCGCTTGATGCAGGCACTGCCACCGGGTCTGCCAATCGCAATCTTTCGTAAGGATCCGGATGAGCCGCAGGACGGGGGAACGGCAATGCTCGTTGTTCCGGTCACATGAGAATACATCCCCGCGAGCAAAGCTTGCCATCGAAGCAGCGAATTTTCCAACGAGTTCGCGGAGCAGTTCCGGTGTGGCTATCGCACGCGCCGGGGCAACCTTAGAATTCGCATGCCCAGATCCTCGTCCGTTACGTCTCTCGCATACCCCGATCGAGCACGGTTCCCAATCCCTCCATAATCCGCTGCACTGAGACATTCTTCTATGCCAAAGCAAAAAAATAGATAAGGCCAATTACATGCTCTAGAGCAGAGCGCGAGACCTATAGATACTGATTCAGATCCTCTTGAATGCGTACGCCGCTGACGGACATGGATTCAAAGCGCTTGGTCAAGTCGTTCAACTCGAGGTCGAATTCGCCCGACGCGATCTCTTTGGCTTTGAGTTTGTTTCCGGTACGAATGTACTCGCGGCCCATTTCTCCCCACGGATTTCGAATGCGCACCCAGCGCAGGCCGTCGGTATCGACGCGCACGCCGATGACGCCATAGGCGTGGTTACCGGCGAGTCCTTTGGACAGCGCCTCGCCGCCGCTCTTGCCTTTGCCCGTACTTTTTTTGCCGACTTCCTTGGTAGTGCTCACGGCCACCGGCTTGCCCGCGTTCAAGGCATCCTGGATGCGCTCGAAGGTGCGGACCTGCAGGGCGGAGTACTTGCCGCTTCCGCGCCTACCGGGCAGCAGTTGCTTGGCTTCGACGAAGGCCATGATCCGGGCGATGGTTGCCTGGCCTAAAGAGTACCTCTCAAAAAAGGCTTCGAGGTCTTCCAGGCGCAATGCCTTGCGGCGGGCGGTGGCGTCCTTCTTGTCCTTGATGTCGCCGAAAGCATCCAGCAGGGTTTCCCACTGGCCCTTAACGTATTCGGTTCGCCAGAGGACAAAAGCGATCCAAAGCGCTCCGTCGCCGCCAAAGATCTGATCAATGACGGCCGCGACGCTGCTTTGCTGGAGCCTGTCGGTATCGTCGAGGGTCCAGAGGAGGAGGAAGAGAAAGCCGGCGTTGCCCTGCACTTGCTCAAAGCGCCCCATGTCAAATCGCTTGTAATCCGCGTCGCCGCCAAGCAGGACTTTGAGAGCAGTCTCGGGCCTGCCGAATTGGAGTTTCGCGTAGCCAGTGACGACGGGGCCGGTGGTCTTACCCTCGGCGTGCTTGTTTTCTTCGACGAAGCCGGCCGCAGCGTAGGCCTTTTCGAGCAGGGTGGCCCAGATGGCTCCGCCGTTGTGCTTTTCGGAGTTCTTGCGAAACGTTTTTTCGACGCTGACGTACCTGGGGCTCCCCCCGGTGTCATAGAGGCGGACCACCACGCGGCCATCCTTCTGTTTCATGAGACCGGCAATGGCCTTGGGGCCGCCATCCCGCGCCAGAATAGCGATTACCCCGGCGAGCAAGTAACAGTCCGCCAACTCCTGCTGCTTGATGTCGCCGACCGAGGGATCGTGGGGGAACAACTTGCCGGGCGCCGGGATATAGTGAGAAGCCCCGAGGGCAGACCCGCCTCGGGCGCCGGGGTTGGCCACAATTTCGATTCTTCGGTCGGTTAAATCCAGTTCGCCGTCAGCATCGACCATGATGTTACCCTCCCTTAAAAGTCTCGGCCTGGCAGGCCCCTGGACGCCTGGTTTCGGAACAATACATCATCCAGAATTTCCCTTTTTTGCTTCCGGTATCCCGACATCATGATTTCTCGCGTCAAATGCCGCAGGTGTCTCCGCGATCGCTGGTGCGAGGGTACTCGGAGTCAGAGAGGGTCCGGCTGCGAGGAATCGAGCTTGTTTCGCTCTGACCTCCGGATCGATCAAAGCTCCTGGCCTGGGACGGAATCTCCTTTTTCAGCACCAGTTTGCCGGGAGTCTATCAGTCCGGAAGCAGATTGCAAGACAAAAAGAACGCTTGCTCCGAAAAAGGAAGCGTCTGCCGCGCTGACGGCTGGACGCGATCCCCGAAGCCGCCCTTCTAAATAGGATCTTCCATTGTTCTCGCCGAGCCATCTGAGAGTTTCCACCTGTAGGAAACTGGCACTGGGAAACGGGATTCCAATCAATCCGATCAACAGGGAGGAGCCATCAAGGATTATTGGCCAGACATTGAAATCGGACAGATAGAGTCAAAAATTTAACTAGACATGAGCAGCAATTTCTGTGATTATTCTGGAACATTCGAAACAGTGTTGATTCCAAAGTGTTTTTCGGAGCGTTATGGCCAGAGAGAGTACACAGCAGAAACTCAGTCGCGTCCGGGCTCCCCGGGTGCAGATCACCTACGACGTTGAGGTCGGAAACGCCATCGAGATGAAGGAATTGCCGTTCGTCATGGGTGTTCTGGGCGATCTGACTGGTCAACCGGAACAGCCTTTGGCAGCGCTGAAGGACCGCAAATTCGTTGAGATTAATCCCGACAACTTCGACAACGTGTTGAAGGGCATGTCCCCACATCTCCAGTTCTCGGTGGAGAACAAGTTGAGTCCGGACGCGAAGGGGCAGATCGGAGTCGACCTTCACTTCGAGAAGTTCGAGGATTTCTCGCCGGCCGCAGTTGCCGCCCAGGTGGGACCGCTCAAGGAACTGCTTGACCTTCGCACACGCTTGTCAAACCTGCGCGGAAGCCTGCAGGGCAACGATAAGCTCGATCAGGCGCTGTTCGATGCAGTGTCGAAGACCGAAGAGCTGGGCAAACTGCGCACCGAAATGGGCGCAAAGGGTGAGGGGGACAAGAATGAGTAGCCCTGCGAACGAGGCGGTAGCGAAAGCTGCGGAAGCGCAAACAACAGAAGTGTCCTTGCTCGACCAGATTGTGGCGCAGGGGCGTTTCGGCAAGGATGCTGTTGCCCAGGAACGCGGCAAGGACATGGTCAAGGAGTTTGTCAGCCAGGTTCTCGAAGGCAAGATGACTCTGAGCCGCGACTCGGAGGCAACCATCGGGCTGCGCATTGCCGAGATCGATAAGCTGATTTCTCTCCAGTTGAACGAGGTTCTGCATCACCCGGCATTCCAGAAGCTGGAAGCGACTTGGACCGGAATCCGGCACCTTGTGCTGAAGAGCGAAACCAGCGACCAACTGAAGATCAAGCTGCTCAACGTGTCGAAGAAGGATCTTCTTCGCGACCTGCAGCGCGCGCTGGAGTTCGATCAGAGCGCACTCTTCAAGAAAGTGTATGAAGAGGAGTTTGGAGTCTTCGGCGGCGCTCCGTTTGCGGCGCTTCTGGGCGATTACGAGTTCGGCCGAAGCGGCGAAGACATCGAACTGCTCGAGAAGATCGCCCAGGTAGCGTCTGCGGCACATGCACCGTTCCTCTCGGCGGCCCAGCCGGAGATGATGAACCTGACGGAATACAGCCAGATCTCTGGAATCCGGGATATGTCCAAGGTCTTCGACAGCACCGAGTACGCCAGATGGAAGGGGTTCCGTGCGTCGGAGGATTCTCGCTACGTGGCCCTCACCTTGCCGCATGTTTTGTTGCGTGAGCCATACGGCAAGGAGACGCGACAAATTGACGAGTTTGCCTTCGAAGAGGGCGTAGACGGTCGCGATCATTCCAAGTATCTCTGGGGAAATGCGGCGTATTCATTGGCTGGGCGCCTGACCAACTCTTTCGCGCGGTACGGCTGGTGCGCGGCAATTCGAGGGGTAGAGGGCGGTGGGTTGGTCGAGTCCCTTGCCACGCACAACTTCAGAACCGATGAAGGCGATGTGGCGTTGAAGTGTCCTACTGAGGTTTCCATCACGGACCGGCGCGAGAAAGAGCTTGCCGACCAGGGATTTGTGCCGCTCACTCACTGCAAGGGAACAGACTACGCAGCGTTTTTCAGCGTACAGACGTGCAACAAGCCCAAGGTGTATGACAAGCCCGAGGCCAATGCAAACGCACGGCTTTCTGCGCAGTTGCCCTATATGCTGGCCATGTCCCGCTTCGCTCACTACCTGAAGGCGATGATGAGGGACAAGATCGGCAGCACTATGAGCCGTTCGCAGGCTGAGACGTTCCTGAGCCAGTGGATCGCGAACTATGTTATCGAGGACGACAACGCATCGCCTGCGGCAAAATCCGAAAGGCCCTTGCGGGAAGCGCGGATCGAAGTCCAGGAGGTACCGGGCAAACCGGGCGTTCTGCGGGCTGTTGCCTTCCTGCGCCCCCACTTCCAACTGGATGAGCTTACAGTCTCGTTGCGGCTCGTGGCGGATCTCCCGCAACCAGCCGGTTAGTCTGACGACCTCTGGCGCATTGCGCAAGTCTCATCAACCGGCCCCAGTGCGGGCCTCAACCTGAAAGGATACAGACATGGCAGTAGATTTTCATCTCAAACTTGAGGACATCAAAGGCGAATCCAAGGTCAAAGGTTGTGAAGATCAGATTCAACTCCTCTCTTTCAGTTGGGGCGGTTCCCAGACGAGTTCCGTTTCGGGAACGGGCGGCTCAGGCGCAGGCCGGGCGGATCTTTCCGACCTGAGCATCATGAAGCATATGGACATAGCAACATCGCCGATCTTCAAGGCGCTGGTTGCAGGCAAGCACCTTAAGACCGGTGTCTTGGTTGCCTCCAAGGCCGGCGGCGATGGCAAGCCGTTTCTCAAGCTGACATTTGATGAGCTGTTTGTGACCTCGCAGCAGATCTCGGCCTCCAGCGAGATCCCCACCGAAAGCGTTTCGTTCAGCTACTCCAAGATCAAGGAAGAGTACTTCAAGCAGGACGTGGATGGCACGCTTAAGGCAACGGCTGCGATCACCTACGATTTGCAGAAAAACACAGTTACCTAAGCGAAAAAGGAAAAATGACACCACTGGCGCTTTACCGCGAAGGAAAACTGCGGGAAGCCATCAAGGCGCTTGGCGACGAACTGCGGTCGAATCCGCTCGATGCCAAGCGCCGTACGTTCCTATTCGAACTTCTTCTGTTTGCCGGCGAGTATGATCGCGCCGAGAAGCAGCTCGATCTTCTGGCGGGAGCGAACGCGGAGGCTGCCGCAGGAACCCTGCTCTATCGCAGCGCGCTCCACGCCGAGCGCACGCGGCAGAGCATGTTTGCCAATCACGAGACACCCCCGTTGAAGGCTGGGGAAGAATTTGGCGGCATCTGGAACGGAAAGCCGTTTAACAGCATTTCCGATTCAGACCCACGGATCGGACACAATCTTGAAGTCTTTATTGCGGGTAGTTACACCTGGATTCCAATCCACTATCTGCGTAGGCTGGAAATTGAGCCGCCCTCGAATTTGCGCGACCTCATGTGGGCGCGCGCACGGGTTGAGACGAGCGCCGAGTTTCGGCTGCAGGAGTTGGGCGAAGTCCTGGTCCCGGTGATTTGCCCAGGTTCCTTCACGCACGCGCAGGAAGACGAGAAGTACGGCGAGATTCCCTTCGGCGCCAAGATGCTGCTGATTGACGGCGAAGAAGTGCCACTTCTTGAGGTTCGGAGCGTTTCGTATTCCGCGCCGCCGGAGGAGTCTCACGATGCCCCTGCCTGAGAGTCTGCTCCAACCCATTTCAGGCGAAAACCCGGCAGGCCAGAACCTCTACTACGACAATGTGTTCGCCCAAATCAAGGAGGCGCGCCGGGAAGAAGAGGAACAGGGTCCGGTAGGAGCACTGGCGCAGCAGAAGAAAGCAGACTATCGTGCGGTAATCAAACTGGCAGGCGAGGCCCTGGGCAGGAAGAGCAAGGATCTTCGTCTGGCCGGCTGGCTTGCGGAATCTCTTCTCAGGGTCGAGGGTTTGCCTGCTCTGGCGCCCAGCATCGAGATGCTGCGCTCGATTCAGGAGACCTTCTGGCCTACACTTTATCCAGTGATTGAGGAGGGCGGAGACCTTGAACTGCGAATGGTCGCGGTCGAGACAGCGGGAAAGCTGATTGCCGATTCCGTCCGCAAGCTGCCGCTGACGCGCAGCGGGCTGAACTACGAGAGCTATCAGGAATCCCGCGCAGTGGGTTACGAGAAAGATGCTACGACCGATGCGCGAGCTGAGGCTCGGAAGGATGCGATTGAGCACGGAAAGCTCACCGCCGAAGACTTTGACGACGCGTTCAAGGCCAGCCCGAAAAGCCTGTACGTCGATGCCGACAGGATACTCACGGAGTCTCTAGCGACAGTCGATGAACTTGACCGCTATAACGACCAAGCCTACGGCGAAAATTGTCCAAATCTGGCCAGGCTCAAGAACTCACTAAACGAAGTGCATCTTGTCGTCACTCAATTGCTCAACGAGCGGCGCAAGACGGAACCTGATCCCGTCGCAGTTACGGATGAGCCGGCAGATGAGACGGACGAAGCATCCGTGGAGGGCAGCGAGGGCGCGGAGGGCGAGTCAAGTGGTGGACCAGCAAGAAGGAGCCGTCCGAGATCGGGTGAACTTGGCCGCTCGGATGACGCCTATGCACAGGTGGTTGAGAGCGCCGAATTTCTCTTTTCGCGTGACCCCCAATCTCCCGTCCCGTATCTGATTTGTTCTGGACTGCGCCTGGGTGAAACGCTCATGCAGGAAGGCACTCCAGCTCCGGGATTTGCCGTGGGACCGACGCCTGAGGTTCGACAGAAGTTGCGTGTTCTGGCTGGCAAGGGTGAATGGAGGGAGCTTCTTGCCGCATCATTGCCTATTCTGGCCAGCGAATGCGCAAGAGCCTGGCTTGACCTGCACCGTTACATCTGGCGAGCGGGGCAGGAGACGGGCGCGCAAGCGATCTCGGCTGCAGTAGTTGGCAACGTGAAGAGCCTGTTGGCGGCCAACCCAGAGTTGCGCCACTGGACCCTGGAAGACGACACCGGAGCGGCTAATCCTGAAACACAGCAATGGCTTGACAGCACGGTTTTGCAGTAGTGGTGAAGAGATGAGCGAAGGAGGTCGGCTTGGCACGCGCAAAGGCGGAAGTTCTGGTTACGCAAGGGCTAATCGACCGCCTAACGGTGAGCGAGGAACCTTGGCCGGAGACTAGGAACGCGTCAATCACCATGTATCGCAAGTCGCTCAAGCGGGACGTTGAATGGCTGCTGAATACGCGGCAACCCTTGATGCCTGAGCTGGATTCCTTTCCTGCCACGGCGGCTTCGGTGTTGAATTTTGGCCTGCCTGACATTCAGAGCTTCGATGGATCGAGGGGCAAGGAGTACAACGGGCTGCTGGCCGCAATCGAAAAGTGCATTCGAGTCTTCGAGCCAAGAATTCTTCAGCCCCGCGTTTATCTTGAACGCGCCGATTCGCTGAGCCGCAGCTTGAGATTTCGAATTGAAGGGCGGCTGCACTATGAGGATATGGATGAGGAAGTCAAATTCGATACAGTTCTGGAACTCATCAGCGGGGAGTATGAGGTGAAGTAGGAGATGCATCGGGACCTGCTTGATTATTACGAGCGCGAGCTGACCTATCTTCACCAGATGGGCGCGGAATTCGCACGCAAGTATCCCCAGGTGGCTGGCAGGCTGCTGCTCGATCCCGACCGGTGCGAGGATCCCCACGTGAAGCGGTTGCTGGAAGGGTTCGCACTGCTTGCAGCCAGAGTCCACCGCAGAATCGACGATGATTTTCCCGAGATCGCAGAATCGCTTACGCGAATCATCCATCCAGGCTATCTTCGTCCGACACCTTCGATGACGATAGTGGAGTGTCAGGCAGATCCAGCACAAGGCAAGAGAACTGCGGGCATGCAAATTCCGAGGGGCACACAGTTGGTTTCAAAGCTGACTGTGGATGGGTTGGCCTGCCGCTTTCAGACTTCTTATGACGTTGACCTATGGCCGTTCTCCGTTGCCGAGGCAGAGTGGCGTCAACCCGAGCGCATGAAACGACCACCGCGCGCGTCCGGCAACATTCAGGCCGTGGCTGCGGCGCGACTGAAACTGCGCTGCTTTAAGGATGTGGTGTTCTCCGGCCTGCCTCTCGCACGACTTCGCTTTTACGTTGCCGGCGATCCCAGAACTTCCTACTCACTTTACGAACTGCTTTCCGAGAAGTGCATCGAAATTCAACTCCGAGACCCAAAGGACGAAAAGAGGGTCATCAGCCTTGCGCCCGAGATGCTGCGGCCGGTGGGGTTTGCCAAGGAAGAGTGTCTTTTGCCGTTTGTCCGCCGGTCCATGGATGGGCACCGCCTGCTTCAGGAGTACTTCGCGCTTCCAGAGAAGTTCCTTTTCTTTGAACTGGAGGGGTTGCAGCCGCTCTCCGAGGCGGGGTTCGGCGAGGAAGCCGAGATTGTGTTTCTTTTCTCGAGCTTTGAGCGAACGGAATGGCAGCAGTCGCTCGAACTGGGTGTCACTGCGGGAACATTTCGTCTCTGCTGCACTCCGGCAATCAATCTATTCGCTCAGCCGGCTGAACCAATCCCAGTCGATCAGACACGGCATGAACACTTAGTGGAGCCGGACAGCCGACATTCAGACAAGATGGAAGTCTTCAGCATTGAGAAGGTGACCGCAACCAATTCAAGGCTGCGCAAATCTATCGTGCTTGAACCGGTTCACGGTTACCGGCACCAGACCCGCAACCGGGAAGATCTGGCATTCTGGGCTGCCACACGCCGCCTGAATGAGTTTGGGGAACGTGTTCCCTCAACCATGTATATCTCGATAGTCGATCTCGAAGGCAGTCTGACTGACCCGGACGGAGACGTGCTGCTCGTGCAGACGCTTGCAACCAACTTCGATTTGCCTTTCCGGCTGCAAATTGGAGCCGAAGCGGGAGACTTCGAAGCGGTGGGATATGCGGCAGCCAAGACGGTTTCAGCGCTGGTGCGCCCGACAAAGACTGTACAGCCCAGCGGCGGCGGAGGGCAGTTCTGGCGACTCATTTCGCTACTCTCGCTCAACTATCTCTCACTCAACGAGGAAGGCTTGCCGGCGATGCAGGAGATTCTCCGGCTTCATAACACGTCGGATTCGCCGGCGAGCGAGAACCACGTCGGCTCAATCACGAAGATGAAGTCGGGCCCGGGTTTTTCGCTGGTGCAATCTGCTTACGGCCTGATACCGGCTCGAGGAACTTCCGTTGAGATGGAGTTCGATGAACAGCAGTTTGCAGGCGGCGGACTTTATCTTTTCGCGTCAATTCTTGACAAATTCCTGGGAGGGTATGCTTCAATGAACAGCTTCGCTCAGTTGACGGCGCGAAGCACGCTCAGAAAGGAGGTCGTCGGCAAATGGCCACCGAGAGCTGGAACCCAGGCGCTTCTATAAGAGAGCCGGAGATTGGCGCAGGCGAGCAACCCCAATACGGGGCAATTCGCAAGCTGCTGGACGATGAGCCTTTCCGGGTTCAGTTCTTCCAGGCTGTTCGCTTGCTACAGAAGATAGAAACGAAGCGCAAACCCGTGGGATATTTCGTCACCCCGCAGGAAGAGACGATTCGCTTCTCGTCGCGGACTTCATTGGCCTTTCCGCCGAGTGAGATTCACGATCTTCAACACGTGGAAGACGGCCCCGAGGAAATGCTTGTGGAGTTCATGGGGATGTGCGCTGCCATCTCGGTGATGCCCAATACCTATACTGAATTCCTGATTGAGCGGGCACGAGAGAAAGACCACGCGATGGAGGACTTCCTCAACATCTTTAACCATCGGATGATTTCCTTCTTTTATCGCGGGTGGGAAAAGTATCGATTCTTCATCGAGTATGAGAAGACAGGAGAGGATCCGCTCTTCTTTCGTCTTCTCGACATTCTTGGATTGGGAACCTCCGGTTTGCGGCGGCGGACGGGCATACCGGATGAATCGTATTTGAATTACGCGGGGCTGCTTGCGCGCCATGTGCGCAGCGCTGCTTCACTGCAGCAGATTCTGGAAGATTACTTCCGAGTGCAGGTGCGGATTGAGCAGTTCGCCGGTACATGGCGCAAGTTGAGCGGGGAAAACCAGACCTGCTTTTCAGGTATGAACGTGGCAAGTGAGCGGCTGGGTGAGGGGACCATCGCGGGCGACGAAGTTTGGGATCATCACGGGCGCATTCGAATCGAACTCGGACCGATGCCTTTCGAACAGTACGTGAAGTTTCTTCCGGGGAATGAAGCCTACCATGAGCTTGTGGCGTGGCTGAAGTTTTACTCCAATGGCAGTTATGAATCCGAGGTTCGATTGGCGCTGGCGCGTGAGGGTGTTCCGGCATGTGAACTGGGACTTGGCGGTGAACGGCGGCCACAATTGGGTTTTGTCAGTTGGCTGAAGACTAGGCCTATTGACCGCGACCCGGCAGATGCAATCTACCTGGTGCAGTGAGAGATTCTGAAAAGCGAGGATGGGCGAGGACATGAGCACAAACCTGAAGGCAATCATTGAAAAGCTGAATGAAACGACGCGGAAGGTTCTTGAGGCCGCGGCGGGACTGTGCGTATCGCGCACGCACTACGACATTGAGATTGAGCACTTTTTGTTGAAGGCGCTCGATGCCACTGACAATGATCTCGCGGCGATTCTCAAGCATTTTGGCGTAGACCGCTCGCGGCTGACGCGCGAACTCGAGCGCAGCCTGGACTCTTTGAAGAGTGGCAATGCGCGTTCACCTGCATTCAGCCCGACGCTGGTCAAGATGCTGTCAGAGGCCTGGACAGTAGCCAGCATCGACTTTAACGCGGGCAGCATCCGAACCGGATTTGCGCTGCTCGCACTGCTGGAAAGCGATGAATTGCTGCGAGTGGTAAAAGACTTCAGCAAGGAACTCCAGATAGTTAACGCCGATGGCCTGCGGGCAGGGTTCTATGACATTGTGTCGTCATCGCGCGAGACACAGACCAGCCTTCAGTCCGGCGGCGCGGGGGGCGCGGATGAACGCTCCGGCGATGGTGCAGGCCCTGGTGCTGGCGCAAAGACGGGGAAGACCCCGCATCTTGATCAATACACCGTAAACCTGACGGCCAATGCCAAGGCAGGCAAGATTGATCCGGTGCTGGGCCGCGATGCTGAGATCCGCCAGATGATCGATATCCTGATGCGCAGGCGTCAGAACAACCCTATTCTGACCGGCGAGGCCGGCGTGGGGAAAACGGCCGTCGTGGAAGGGTTTGCGAATCGAGTGGTGCTGGACGACGTGCCACCGGCGCTTCAGGGCGTCCACATTCACAGCCTGGATCTGGCTTTGTTGCAGGCCGGCGCGGGCGTGAAGGGCGAGTTTGAAAACCGCCTCAAGGGTTTGATCAACGAGGTAAAGTCTTCCACCGAGAAGATCATACTGTTCATAGATGAGGCGCACACGATGATTGGCGCGGGTGGCCAGGCTGGGCAGAACGACGCTGCCAATTTGCTGAAGCCGGCGTTGGCTCGCGGTGAATTACGGACCATCGCGGCTACAACATGGTCGGAATACAAGAAGTATTTCGAGAAGGACCCCGCGCTGGCGCGCCGGTTCCAGGTCGTCAAAGTGGAAGAGCCGACTGAAGCAGTGGCATGCACAATGTTGCGCGGAATCGTCGGTTCGCTCGAAAAGCATCACAATTTGCGCATTCTCGATGAGGCGGTGACGGCTACAGTACGTCTTTCGCATCGCTATATCGCGGGCCGTCAACTGCCAGACAAGGCGGTGAGCGTACTTGACACCGCGTGCGCCCGGCTGGCGCTGGGGCAGAATTCGACACCGCCGCGCCTTGAAGATCTGCAGCGGCAGATCGACGCGCTTGAAGTGCAGCAGCGAGTTCTTCATCGCGAGACGAAGATTGGCGCGGACCACGCGGAGAAACTGGAGAACATCGAAACGCAGATTGCCACCGCGAACGAAGAGAAGGCGGTTCTGAACGAGCAGTGGGAAAAGGAAAAGGGGCTGATCGAGAAGATCCGGGGGCTGCATGAGAAGCTGGAGGCGGAAAAGTCTCCGGATGCCAAGGAGCACGAGGACGAGAGCGAGTTAAGGAGCAAACTGGCCAAGCATGAAGCAGAACTGGCCGAGCTTCAGGGCGAACGGGGCATGATGCGTGTCTCAGTGGATGCGCAGATTGTGGGCGAGGTTATTTCGGCCTGGACGGGAATCCCGTTGGGGAAGATGGTGCGCAACGAGATTGAGACGGTTCTGCAACTCGACAACCATCTGGGTAAGCGCGTGATTGGGCAGGACCATGCCTTGGCTGCGATCGCGCAGAGAATTCTAACGTCGCGCGCGAACATGGACGATCCAGTCAAGCCGGTTGGCGTCTTCCTTCTGGTTGGCCCAAGCGGGGTGGGAAAGACGGAGACGGCCATCGCGCTCGCCGATGTGCTGTATGGCGGCGAGCGGAATATGATCACCATTAACATGTCGGAGTTTCAGGAAGCGCACACAGTTTCCACGCTCAAGGGATCGCCTCCGGGATACGTTGGATATGGCGAAGGCGGAGTTTTGACGGAAGCGGTTCGCCGCAGGCCTTACTCTGTCGTGCTGCTGGATGAGGTCGAAAAGGCGCATCCGGACGTGCTTGAGTTGTTCTTCCAGGTCTTTGACAAAGGCAGGATGGAAGACGGCGAGGGACGGGAGATCGACTTCAGGAACACGATTATCCTGCTGACGAGCAATGCCGCAACTGAAACACTGATGAAGCTGACGGCCGACCCGGAGACGATGCCTGACACGGCAGGGATGGTGAAGGCGCTGAAGCCCGAGTTGGACAAGATCTTCAAGCCGGCATTCCTGGGGCGGCTTATGATCATTCCATACTTCCCGGTGCGAGACGAAGCACTGAAGCAGATTATCCGGCTCAAGCTGGGCAAAATTCAGCGGCGCATCGCGGAGTCGCACAGGATTTGCCTGGACTACGACGACCTGCTGCTCAACGAGGTGGCTGGCCGATGCACCGAGGTAGAGAGCGGAGCAAGGAACGTGGACAACATTCTTTCGAATACGATGCTGCCCGATCTCTCGCGCCAGGTGCTGTCGCAGTTGGCCGAGGGCAAGGCGTCCAATCGAGTGGTGGTCTCGGTGAAGGATGGAGCACTCACATACGCCTGGGATGTTGCGCCCTGACACAATCGGCAAAGGTATATTGCGGCGCCCGAACGGGGCGCCGTGGGATTGAGGCAGGTTCGGCATGGGGAGCATGAAACAGGCAGACCGGTTGATGCAGTTTTCCAGTCCACTCGGAAAGGATGAGCTGCTGATTGAATCACTTGACGGCGCGGAGGGTATCTCTCGCCTCTTTGAGTACCATGTCGAACTGCTGGCAACGATCGATACCGTGATTGATCCAAGGGCAATCGTGGGCGCCAAGGTCAATGTTGCAATCGCGCTGAATGACGTGCAGGGATCGCGCTGGATCAACGGCATCGTCGCCTCGTTTGAACAATGCGCGGGCGATGAGGAGCTGGATGTTTACCGGGCTCGGATCGTGCCGTCACTGTGGCAATTGACGCTCAGCTCGAATTGCAGAGTCTTTCAGAACAAGACAGTCATCGAAATTGTGAAGGCTGTGATTGGCGAATACGGGCTATCGGTGCAAGACAAGACAAATGAGACCTATAAGCCGCTGGAATACTGCACGCAGTATTCGGAGTCGGATTTTCATTTCATTTCCCGGCTCCTGGAAGAGTGCGGAATCTTCTACTGGTTTGAGCATTCGGAGAACGACAACAAGATTTTTCTTGGTGACGGACCGAATGCTTACCAGCCCTGCCCGGTTTCTTCTTCCATTCCGTTTTCGCTGAGCGGTATTGGCGCCGAGGGCGCATATGGGGCATGGATCTCAGAGTTCACTTCCACATCCACAATGGTGACCGGTAAACATTCAACGGCCGACTATAACTACCGCACTTATGCTCGGCTCGATGTTCCGGAGGCTTCCAGCCCAAGCGACTTTGGCAAGAACGCATTCGACCAGTATTTGTATCCTGCCGGAGAAGAAGGCTATCTGAAGAAAATCGACACACCGAATGCAAGGAATTTCGAGACGCTCTTTCTCGCTGTGCGCGAGAAAGCGTCCGACGCAACTGCGCAAGTTCTTCGCGGGACAGGCAATGCGCGTTCCATGTGCGCGGGCTACACATTCACGATGAAGCAAAATCCGCGCTCGGAGTGGAATCGCAAATTTCTCATCACGGGAGTGACGATGCATGCCGATCAGATTCCGTCGTTTCGAGCTGAGGATTCGGCAGCTGGGCAGGGCTACAGCAATCACTTCACTGCAATATCGTCTGATTCTGTATTTGCGCCGCCGAAGAGCTTCGTCAAGCCCACGATCTACGGTCCCCAGACAGCCAAAGTTGTGGCGGCAGGCGGCGAGGAGATTCACATTGACAAGCTGGGCCGGGTCAACATCCAGTTCATGTGGGATAAGGTGCGGGAGCCGCACACGGTGGACAACACCTGGGTGAGAGTCGCACAGCAATGGGCTGGAAATGGATGGGGAACTTACTTTTGGCCACGCCTTAACGACGAGGTGATTGTCGAGTTTCTGAATGGCGACCCGGACAACCCAGTCATCGTGGGATCGGTTTACAACGGCGTCAACGTGCCCAAGTATGCGTTGCCGGATAACAGCACCCGCTCGGGAATCGTAACGCGGAGCAGCAAGAATGGCGGCGCGGCCAACGCGAATGAGCTTCGCTTTGAAGACAAGAAAGGGAGCGAACAGATCTTTCTCAACGCCGAAAAGGATATGGACCTTCGGACGGAGAACGATCATCGGCGGTTTGTCGGGGGCAAGGATTCGCTGCTTGTGAAGGGCGACCAGACGGAGGAAGTCGACGGCAAGTTCCAACGGATGACCAAGGGCGATGCCGTAGAACAGATTCAAGGCAACTCCGACTTGTACATCAAGGGCAACCTGACCGAGAAGGTGGATCAGAACTGCACGCTTAAAGTGGGGATGAGCCAGTCAGAGAAGGTTGGCGAGAACTACTCGCTCGACTCCGGCATGGCGATTTACCTCAAGGGTGGCATGTCCGTGACAATCGAGGCCGGCATGGAACTGACCCTGAAGGCGGCCGGCGGGTTCATCACGATAGGACCATCGGGAGTTGCGATCTCGGGAACCATGGTGATGATCAACAGCGGCGGCGCAGCAGGCTCTGGAAGCGCGGGCAACGTTCCCGACCCTAAGACTCCCGATGCGCCAGACTTGGCCGATGACGGAACCAAGGGCGGGAAGATGTAAGGGCGTGACCGCGTGCGTTTTAGTGCAGGACCATTACAGAGAATTTGCGAGGGGCGGCGGGTTTCGGCGTGATACAAGAGATCGCACAATCCGGCGCGGCAGTTAGTTTTCCCTCAGTTGGGCGATGGATTTTGACTGCGCTCCCGCAGGGCTGGATGTTCATGTCGGATTTTGGAATCAGGCAAATGCAGTCGCATGCAGGAGCCGTGACATCGAATGTGTGCCTCGGTCAGGACGCAATCGAATCGGCGGAAGCCTTTGCGCCATACATTGAACGGCAAAAGACGATGATCGCCGCACATCTGAAGGAGGCAAAGCTCGCCGGTCCGCAGCCGACACAGTTCGCCAGCGGGGATGAGGCATTTTTGGTGGCAGCGCGGCATACGGTGGGAGCAGTGGGAAACATGCTCCATGCCCAAACTTACATCCGCCAGGGGAACTGGGTTGGGATCATTACCCTGACGGTGTTGGAATCACAATTGAAGGATGCACGGCCGGCCTATGACGCATTTGTGAAGGGCTTGCGCATTGGGCCGCCAGCGGCGGACCTGTCGCGCTCGCGTGGCGCGGCCGAACTAGAAGCGGAGGGAGACTGATGCCGCCGGCAGCGCGATTGACCGATATGCATACGTGTCCGATGGTTACGGGGATTATTCCGCATGTGGGCGGGCCGATTGTTGCGCCCGGCGAGCCGACAGTTCTTATAGGCTTTCTGCCAGCGGCGCGGGCTACGGACAAGGCAGTCTGCGTTGGGCCACCGGATATGATCGCGATGGGTTCGCCGACGGTTTTAATTGGCGGGCTGATGGCGGCGCGGATAGGCGACCCGACCGAGCATGGCGGGGTGATCGTGCTTGGTTGTTTCACGGTGATGATCGGCGAAGCCGGCAGTGCAGGGGGCGGAGCAGGCGGGATGGGGGGAATCGTGGCGGGGCTGGCGGTGGCAGGGGTTGACATGACGCAGGCAAATGCCAGCGTTTATTCGAAGCCGGGGGTCGCGTCTGCTGCAGGCGGCAACGGCCCGGAAGCGAACCGACCGGCCACTGCGGCCAAGGGGGGAGATAGCGTTGCCCCGGCAAAAGCCAGCACCCTTTGTCGTGGAAATAGTCTCTATCAACAAGAGGAGCCGATGTCCTGCGTGCTCGCGTCTTCCCGCATGATCATCAAACAGATGACCGGCAACGATCCAGGAGAAGCAGCTCTTCAGCAAGACGCAGGCAAAGCTGGATGGTACGACCCGGTAAACGGGTCCGATCCTTGGAAGATCCCCTCTCTTCTGCAGAGTTACGGCGTGGCCGGTGCGACCGCCCAAAAAGGGATGTCCCTTGCGGACATTCAAGCAGCCACTACCGATGGTAAGCCAGTAATGGTCGGGTTAAAGAATCCAGGACACCGTATTGTTGTAGATGGAGTGCAAAACAATGCTGATGGCTCGCAGACGGTTCTGGTGCGCGATCCTGGCTATCCTGGCGCTGGCGGGTGCCGCGAAGTCCCAGCCAACGAATTCCTCGAGCGGTACAACGCCAATGCACCCGTTATCAGCTTCAAGTAGGGGAGAGGGCATGTCGAACACATTTATTCGCGCACAGGATCTCGAACCCGCGTTCGGCTCAGTTCTCAAGACCGAGAAGGGGACCTTTTGGATCAAGGAAATCACAAGCCTTTTTCCCTGGTCTATCAGCCACCGGCTGTACTGGGCCACTACACGCGACCGTCGTCATTCTGTCGCGGTTGTCAGCTCAAATGGAACGATCCAGTTTCTTACTTCGCCTGATGGCTGGCGGATTCTATCTGGAGTGCTGATCTCCGAAAAGGGGGGCTTGCCGGCAAACCTAAGTGCCGTGGAGATTGCGGAGGCAGTTAGAAAGCTCACCGTCGGTCCTCCTGGACTGGTGGCCACTCAGGAGTTGGCCCAGCGCAATTCGCCGCCGCTGTTTGCGTGGATGACCGGGGCACCGGACGGAAACGAAGCGACATTTCGCTCTCTCTGTGTCACTCCATTAGTGCAAAAGATTTCCGGGAACGGCGATTGGGCAGTAGTCTTCAACTACTTCAATGACCGAGGCGGTGTCGAACATTGGACTGTGCGTGGGAAGGCGGATGGTTTGGTCGAAGTGAAGATGAAGCTGCTTTTTTCTGACGGGACATTTAACTGGCCGTTCGAGTAGTGCCAAACAGTAGCTTCAAATCGAGCCGTCTGGCACTTAGTCAGCGCGCATAATGCGGGATGTTCAATCGGGACCGCCAAGAACTGGCGGAATCGACCACGCCCCAGCCTGCTGTCAGTGCTGCATCGCCAGGTGGGTGATTTCGAGGCCATTGCGGGCGCGGCTGTTCTCGCCGCAGGCAAGGACGCGGTTGTATTGGCGTTGTGCGTCTTCGTAGCGGCCAGCGGCGCGGTTGGTGTCAGCCTGGGCGAGCAGCTTGGGAATATCGGACTGGTCGAGGGTGCAGCCTGCACTCTTCTCTTTTGGTTGCTCTTTTTGTTGCGGCTGCTGAACCTCTGCCGCTTGGGGCGCGGCTTGCTCGGCGGCATTGCGCCCGCTGTCTTTCGGTCCATCTGCGGAGGGCTTCTGCTGGTCAACTGACGGCGTAGGTTGGGAGGCTGCCGTGGAGGGCTTCGATTTCGGAGTTTTTGGAGTCGGCTGATTGCTTTGGGGGCCGGGTGAAGTCTGTTGGATCGCCGCGGAAGGTTCGGCTGGGTGGGGAACGCTGTTTTTCCCGCTGTGCGAGAAGACGAAGAAGCCCACGATGGCAATTAAAGCCAAAACGCCGCCGCCAGCCGCATAAAGCAGGCGAAGATTCATTCCTCGGGAGGCGGATGGGGCCTCAGGCTCGGGTTGCTCCCAGACGGCGGGGGCCGGATAGGTACCTACAGCCTTTGTCTCTCTGCTTGCCGCCTTTACCTCTCTGGTAGCCGTGGGCACAGGCTTGGCAGGCTCCTGGGGCACCGGCGGGGCTTCGCTCTCGAGCCCGTGTCGCTTGATGAGCGCGTCGATCGCCTCTTCGTCTAGCAGGCGGCTGGGTTCAACGGCGGAGCTGCGCCAAACCAGTTCGTGCAAAGCCGACTCGGGGACGGCTTTCAGTGGAAGGCTCGGGACGTCTTTGAGGCCTTCAGCCGCAGTTGCTGACACAAGGATCTGGCCCGGAGCGGCATGTTCGAGGGAAGCCTGAGCGGATTCGAGGGCAGCGGGGTCCGCGAGATCCTCCGTTCCATGGACGAGGATTGCAGCGGTCAGATCCGCAGCCGGATCGCATTGGGCGAGGCCCTGCAAGGCCCATTGCAGGCGGCGAGCGGCCAGGGTGGCCTCCGCGACACCAGGAAAGCTTGCTGCGACGAGCGAAGGATTGGGCTGGGATAGAATTCCCTGCGACGACGAGATGAGATCGAGGATGAGGCTGAAACCAGGATCGCCGGGCCGGACAGTCGACCCAGCCGGGTCGGATTTCTTCCAGAGCCGAACCGTGAGGGAAGCCTCACCTGGAGCAGGGTTGTCCAGGACCAAGGGATGTGTCTGTTCGGTGGGAAGTCGAGATTGCTTAGAATCCGCCATTTTCACTCGTGACCGCATCTTTGGAGGTGGTGAAAGGTTGCGGACAAAACGATTGCACCACTATAAGGGAAATGGTAGCTTAACAGAGATAGCGAACCGCCGTAAAATCTGTCTTGTCAATGCGCGGCTTCTGCTCGGCAGCGTCTGAGATGCCGTTGCCCGTGGCCACTATCCAGCCCACGAATTCAGTCTATCGAAGGCGCGAGCGCAGAATCACTTTGTAGCAGATGTCTTTGAGGGTTTGATGAGATCGGATTCAGTTTTTGTTACGCAACGGCCGCAGCTGGGATTGATGTTCAAGGCCAGCGTTCTGGCAGTAGTTTGTTTTTTCTTCTCTGAGCCCATTGCTTTTGCCAAGCCTCCAGCTTTAATTGCCATCGAGATCTACGACGGGCCGACAGGCGCGGCGTTTGTCCAGATTGGCGATGTCATGATAAACGGCAAGACGGAGCTGCGCGACTGCACGCCGTATCCGGCGGCTGGGGTGGACAAATCGTCTTACGGGAAGATGCAGAAGGTTGCTCTGGCGCCCGATATGATTCTGGAGCGCGACAAGGCTGGGGTTCTACGGTATGGCGCGAGTGGATCGACCCCGCTTTGCGTAGTCCCAGATAATGTGAAGTTCGAGCACAATTCAAGCTATTCGCTCTCTGACCTTGCGGATCAGGCGAAGTTGACCGGAAACTTGCTGGGCGGCGGTACCGCAGTGATTCCGCCAATCCAAAAAGGCGTGAAGCTGGTATTTCTGTCGGCGCCAAGCGAGGAGATTGCCGAGTATCTGGTGGCACAACGCGCTGGAACAATTGCGGGCTGGCGGGACTACCTATCGAAGAATCAGGCATCGCCACGCTTAGGCGATGCGAAGCACAGCCTTGCGTTGCTCTATGTGGTGGCGGGCCAAGCTTCGTTCGACGCCTACCGAAGAGCGGTTGGCGGAAGTACACCGGATTACAACAGCCTAAAGAACGCAAAGACGCAAGCGGATCAGGCGCTTTCTGTGGTTCCAGGGCTGGAGCAGGCGGGGGGCCTGGAGAAGGGCGTGCAACAGGAACTCAGCACGCTTACGGCGAACGGGAATGCCGAGCTGGAAGCCTATAAGAAAGCGATGAAGGCTCACACCGCGGGGTATGCACACCTGGAAGCTGGAAAAGCACTCAGCGAAGGGGTGAAGGGTGTTGATCCGGCCTATCGTCCGGGGCAGGTGATGGAGGTCGACGTTGCAAGTACCAGCAATGCCTTCGACGCTACTGTGCACGATGCGGAATCGGCAGTTGTAGAGAA
>Ga0302267_10001334_pt1 | contig 31635 bp, 15 predicted proteins | sample III_Bog_E1_3_FD_194555 | JGI IMG/M metagenome (GOLD analysis project Ga0302267, IMG submission 194555) | Peat permafrost microbial communities from Stordalen Mire near Abisko, Sweden - III_Bog_E1_3 | ecosystem: Environmental > Terrestrial > Soil > Wetlands > Peat | place: Sweden: Abisko...
TGGTGCGCGATTACGAAACCACCGAGGCCAGCGCCGAAGCTTGGATTTACATCGCCATGATCCGCATCCAACTCCGCAGACTTGCTTGAATACTCACGCTTCATGCTTTTTCAGACAGGCTCTTAGACGAATTCATAGGGAATGACAGGCAATTATATGCGGGATTCGCCCTCACAAAATATGATGAATGTCAGACATCGCAGTGATTGACGCTGGTCTGTAGTGGCTGATAATCTAAATCATGAACTCAAAGCCAACTGGACAAGACTGGCTCAATCTGAACAAGCGGCGGATCAACAAGCAACTGCTATCAAGCAATAAAATCGTCACGAATTGCGCTAAAGCCGCGTCAAAGCGGCTCGCTATATGTTCGTGCAGTCTGGCCGTTTTCTTTGTTGCCATTGCCGCTTTACCGCAGGAGGATCCCGTGACGCTGGTGAACCCCTTCGTCGGCACAGGAGTTTCGCGCTTGCATGATCACGGCAAGACGATTCCCGGGGCCACAAGGCCCTTCGGTCTCTTATACTGGAGTCCAGATACATTGAACGAAGCCTACTATGACTATGAACTGCCAGTCACTCGGGGCTTCAGTCTCACGCACATTAGCGGGCCGGGATGCGGACTATTCGGCGACGTGCCTGTTTTCCCGATGCTAGGCTTACCTGCTAAGTCTCCAGCTACAAATACTTATGCGACAGGTTTCAGCCATGCTCATGAACGTGCGGAACCGGGTTATTACGAGGTGACTCTCGACTCGGGTATCGAAGTGCGGCTCGCCGCCAATGTGCGTTCGGGAATAGCCGAATTTCGATTCCCGACTGGCCCAGCCAGCCATACGCTGCTGATTGATCTCTCGCATAATTTAAGCAGCGAAATAGACCAGACGGAAATCCAGATCAGCAACCGCTTAGTCACCGGCTCGGTCGCGAGCGGTGGACTTTGCTCACACGATGTCCACTATCGAGTCTATTTTGCGATGAAAACCGATCAGGCGCCAGAAACATGCGGCACCTTCGATGAAACTGGTTTGGCTCCTAGCAACCACGCAGCTCATGGCCTGCATACAGGCGGCTACTTGAGCTACAGCGCCTCGGTTCAAACCGTCGTCTTAAAAGTTGGCATATCGTTTGTAAGCGCGGCCAACGCGGAGGCGAATTTACGAAGCGAACTCGGCAGTCACAATTTAGATGAGGTTCGGCGGGATGCGCGGGCGGCTTGGAGCAACGCCCTCGGAAAAGTAAAAGTGTCGGGCGGCACGGAGGAGGATCGCAAGGTGTTCTACACGGCCCTATATCATTCACTTTTGCATCCCTCCGTTTTCAGTGATGTCAACGGGGAATATATCGGGTTCGATGACAAGGTGCATTTTGCAAAGGGACGCGTGCAGTATGCGAACTTTTCAGGCTGGGACATCTACCGCTGTCAGGTGCAGTTGCTTGCGATGCTGTTCCCCAAAGAAGCAGGTGACATGGCTCAGTCTCTAATTACGGATGCCGAACAAGGAGGCGGCCTGCCGATCTGGCCGGCCGCGAATGGTGAAGCCGCTGCGATGGTTGGTGATCCTTCCGATTGCATTCTGGCCGACATGTTTGCATTCGGCGCCCGAGGGTTTGATGCCAAGGCCGCGCTCGCGGCCATACTACGCGGGGCGAACAACCCGCAGGCGCATTCGCGGAAGTTTCCCGAGCGCCCACATTTGGAGGAATATCTTAGGCTCGGATATGTGGCCGAACGTGGAATAGGATACGGTGCCGCCTCGATTACGCTGGAATATGAAAACGCGGATTTCGCCATCTCACGATTGGCAACAGCTTTGGGCGACTTAACGACCGCGCGCACATTCCTTGACCGGTCGGCTCAATGGCGCAAGCTCTTCGATTCAGAGACAAGTTACATCCGCCCGCGAGACAAGGATGGTGCTTTTCTGCCTGGTTTCACCCCCGGCAATCCAGCCGGATTCGTGGAAGGCAACTCGGCGCAATATACGTGGATGATTCCTTTCAATCTAGCGGAAGTAATTGCGGGCGTCGGCGGATCCGAGGCCGCGAGGAACCGCCTGGACGATTACTTCAGTCAATACTACGACTACTCATTGAAAAACGGGCCTTACTTTGCGATTGGTAACGAACCGAGCTTTGGGAACCCGTGGATCTACAACTGGACGGGCCATCCTTGGCGATCGCAAGAAGTCGTGCGAAAGACACTTCATGATCTTTTTTCATCCCAGCCGGAAGGGCTTCCCGGAAACGACGATTTGGGTGCAACCTCGTCATGGGTTGTGTTTGCGCAGCTCGGCATCTATCCGGAGATTCCGGGTGTGGGCGGCGTGACACTAAATAGCCCGACTTTTCCAGAAACAGCCCTCCGACTCGGAAACCATGTGCTGCGAATCACAGCCAATGAGGCTCCTTCAAAGCTTTATGTGCAGAGTGTAAAACTGGACGGCAAACCGGTGCGGAACTGGTGGATCAATTGGGAGCAGCTCTCCACGGCATCAAAGCTCGATTTCTCGCTCTGCGCGGAACCAAATCGTGATCCGGGTCAGCCGCCGCCTTCTTTTGCGCCGGCGGCAAAGTGATGGGGCAAGCTGATAAATTGATAATGTCAGACAGCATTCAAAAACTAAATAACCACAGAAACAAATGAAAAAAACACCAACAATGAGAATCTTAACGGCCGCCATCCTCCTGACGGCGACAGCCTTAACCCCTCTGATCTGGGCACAACCAACGCCCGGGCACAGGCCACAGACCCCGCAGGTATTTTCTCCAACCGTCCTGCCTGATGGCCATATTATATTTAGCATCTCTGCCCCCAATGCCCAGCGCGTCCGGTTGGCGGCCAACGACACGCTGCCGGCCAAGGAGATGACGATTGGGAGCAATGGAGTGTGGCAAGTGGAAATTGGTCCGGTTGCCCCTGGAGCCTACCGATATATGTTTAATGTGGATGGCGTTTCAGTCATTGATCCGCGCAATCCCACAACAAGTGAGTCAGACGACAACACGTGGAGCTTGGTTTACGTGCCTGGAGCGGATTTCATGGACACCAAGGAATTGCCACATGGTGCGGTAGCCACAGTTACTTACTACTCGACCTCATTGCATCAGTTCCGTCGCATGCACATCTACACTCCGCCTGGCTATGAATTGGGCAAGGGCAAGTTCCCGGTCTTATATCTATTGCATGGCTCTGGAGATTGCGATGATTCGTGGACTTCTGTCGGTCGCGCCGGTTTCATTTTAGACAATTTGATCGCCTCCAAGAAGGCCAAGCCGATGGTCGTGGTGATGCCCGCCGGACACATACGCTCTTCAGGTCTCGGGTCAAGCGAAGGCGGTGCGACTGTGGCGCGGCCAAAGCGTGAAGGGTTTGAGGATGACTTTATGAACGACATCCTGCCGTATGCCGAGAAGAATTACCGCATTTACGCAGATCGCCAATATCGCGCCATAGCCGGCCTCTCAATGGGAGGCGAGCAATCGCTGAAAATTGCGCTTCCGCGTTTGGAGAAATTTGCCTATGTGGGTGTCTATAGCGCAGGAATTTTTGGGATTCTTGACAGCTCTCATCCCAATAACAAACCAACTTGGGAGGAACAACACAAAGATGCGCTGGATGACGCGAAGCTAAAGAAAGGTCTCAAGCTTATTTGGTTCGCTACCGGCAAGGACGACAGTCTAATTGGCACTTCCCGCGCGACGGTGGCTATGCTTCAGAAACATGGCTTTGAACCCGTTTTGAACGAATCTACTGGCGGCCATACTTGGATCAATTGGCGTAATTACCTCAACGAGTTCGCGCCGCTCTTATTCCAGTGATCAGGCTGTAAATGAGTCCGGCCTGCCGAAGTTTATTCGGCCCGAAGCGGCCGACTAAGCCATTCGATTGAGCTGAAAATTATTATTGCGCGGTGCTTCTTGCATTGGGTTGCTGTGCGCCGTCGCAAATTTTTCGGTATCGGTCAACTTGGGCGCCAATGCCGGGCTGGTTTTGAAACGCCAGATCTTTGTAAATGGACGCGCAACAATCCGGGTGGGCGGCGAGCAACGCGCGCCATTCCAACCAAAGCTGGTCGTAGGTTGCAATGGCGCGGGAAATTTTTTGGCGGTCGTATTTTTTAGTCTCGTCGCCCATGGCGCCGTAAAGCAGTATCGTCCACGCCTGCTCAAAGATGGCGTATTTGATCTGGCCGTAAGTTGAGGAGACCATGACAAACTCCTTGGTTTTCACGTCAGGAAAATCAATCTGCTGCGAGAGCGCCTCAATTTTTTTCCACATCGCCACGGATTCCGCTTTTTCCGCCAGCGCCGCCGAGGCCAGGTTTTTTCTGATGAAATACGACAGGTCCGGCGCGGCCATAAAGTCGTCGCGCGCCCAGAAACTGTCTACCGGCCCAAGCAAGCTGCAATTTCCGCGCAGCACGGCGGCGGCGGAAAGCAAATTCAGTTCGCGAAACCGCGCGATGTCCGGGCCTTGTAGTTTAAGTTCGTCACGCGCATAGTCGGCGAAAATATCCGCTTCGGCGCGATTTGGATTTTCAGCGTATTTGGCGATGACATAGGCGTTCAACTCACACCAGAGTTCGTTTTGGATATAAGGTCCTTCCCAGCCACCGCCGCGCGACCATGTCCAAATGCCCGCGAAGTTGGTTTTGCCGACCATGTCGCGCAGTCCTTTCGGCTGAACCGGCTTCATCATCGTTGCATATTCTTCCCAGCCGTTGATGACGCCATCGCCGATATAATAGGGATGCGCGCCCTTGCCATAATACTCCCGCTGGCATTGCACTTCGACAATCTGCCGGTGTTTGCCGATGCCCAAGGTTGGGTTGAAGGGAGTCATCCGCAGAAAATCTCCCGCCTGTGGCTTGATGGAAAAAACAAGATTCGGATGCGGGGCAATCGCGTCCGTCACCTTCAAATAATATTCGGGGTTGTTGTGGAAATTATTTCCGAAATCCCAGGTGCGGTAGAAAACCATCTTACCGCGTTTCACGCAGGCCTCGTCGCGGAGAATTTTTAAGAGCGCAATGTGGCTTTGCGGTCCGTCAATGATGGCCGTGGCGCTCTGCATCTTGCTTTCGTTCGCCGCCCCGCTGGACGTGTGATAGGGACTGTCAAAAAGATAAATTTCACCGGTGCGAACAATCAGTCCGTCGAGCGCCGGGCAACGGTCGAATAGTTCACTGATCTGCGCTCGCAAAATTCGTTGCGTCATCGGCCGTTCCAAGTCAATCCGGCCCTGTTCGTCGCAAATTTCGTCTTTATAGCGCGCGACTAGCGCCTTTGGCAGCACGATGAATTGAAACCATGCGTAGGCCTTGAGGCCGGAACGATGCGAGTTTTCCGCCTGTGCTTCAAGTGATCTGGCGTGCTGCTCTATCCATTCACGGGCCTCGCCGCCCTTCGGCAAAATATCCGGCGCGACCGCATCAAAAGTCTCGCAAGAATCTGCCTCGGCCATGAGAACCTGACCATTGTAACCCCAGGCGGCGAGTTTATCCGGATCACGAAAGGCGGTCGCCTGCAGCGGTTCCCCCGGATTATTATGCACCATGTCAATCACGAATCTTTCAGGTAAGTTGGTGGGGAAAGCTGACGCTAGGGCCGTGCGTTCCACGCAAAAAAATATCGCAATCAATAATGCCGCCCTAAGCAACCGATAGAAACGAACGCGTGTCATATTTTTGTTGGTAGGGTTTAACTGAAAAGTATCTTTAAATGGGGAACGGGCAGTTTGGCTTGGGCTCACGCTGATTGAAGTTCAAGTAAGCCATCTTCAGAGTGGCGGAACGGCGGGCAGCGGAGCCGCCGGACGCACTGCTACTTGGATTTCAGCCGACTTCACGCCATCGGCTTGAGCGGTCAACAGGATTGTTCCAGACCGGTCGCGCTTGGACTGGATGATGACTTGCGCGAGACCGTTGAAGAGGCTGCGATGATTGCCTTTTTCCGGCTCATGCGAAGTGTTGTCACCGTTGCCTTGGCCGATGATTGCGCCCGGTCCGGAGATTGCGAACGTCACCGGCAGATTCGCCGTCGGCACTTCGCGGCCTTGCGCGTCCATGGCGCAAACCGTGACCGGCTGCGCGTCCGCACCGTCGCCCGCCAGCGATTCGCGATACGGCAAAAGTTTGAGCGCGACCGGCTCGCCCGTGGTTTCAATGGATGTGCGCGCGACTTCTTTGCCGTCTTTTCTCGCGACCGCTTCGAGCTTGCCGGGCGCATAAGGCACTTCCCATTCGCCGCCTGCCAGCTTGTCCACGGATTTTTCGCCGAGCGATTTTCCGTTGAGGAACAATTCCACTTTTTCAACATTGCTCATGGCCATGACTTTGATGGGCTGGCCTTCACGTCCCGGCCAGTTCCAGTGCGGGATCAGTTGCAGCACGGGACGGTTTTCGATCCACGCCGCCTGGTGCATGTAATAAGCGGCCTTCGGAAAACCGCAGGTGTCCATGATGCCGAAAACCGAGCTCACGGACGGCCACGAAAATTTCTGCGGTTCGCCGCGATAATCAAATCCCGTCCAGACAAAACCGCCCGCAAGAAATGGCCGCGCCGCGATGGCCTGCCAGGCCTTGCGATGACTGTGAGGGTTGCCCGGCGACGCGACCGCCACATCCGACGCATCGGCAAAACTGGAATTCGTATTGTCGTCATAAACTCCGCGAGTCATCCAGGCCGACGTGTCCTCAGAACTAGTCATTGGTTTGTCGGGATGATTTTTATGGAACTCATCGTAGCTGTCCTGCTGATAGTTGAACCCGACGACATCCACCGCCAGCGCGACGCTCACCGGCGAGTTTATTCCGTGGTTCATCGCCGCCGTGACTGGGCGCGTGGTGTCCAGCCGCTTCACCACCGCCGACATGCGCCGCACCATTTCGTAACCTTGCTCCGTCGCCTGCATCGGTTCTTCGTTGAACACCGACCAGAGAATGATGCTGGGATGATTGCGGTCGCGGCGCACCAACCATTCGAGCTGGCGGACATATTCGGGCGAGACATTGAAATCGCGGTTCTCGTCCAGCACCAGCATTCCAAGACGGTCGCAGGCGTCGAGAAATTCCTTCGCCGGCGGATTGTGCGCGCAGCGATAGGCGTTGCTGCCTAATTCTTTCAACCGGCGGACGCGAAAATCCCAGAGCGAGTCCGGCACGGCAACCCCGACACCCGCCGCGTCCTGATGATTGCATGTGCCTTTGATTTTCAACGGCTGGTCATTCAGAAAAAATCCTTTGACGGCGTCGAACCGAATCGTGCGGAAACCGCAGGTGTTGGTCACGGCGTCCACCACTTTGCCGTCGCACGAAACGACGGTGCAAACCTGATACAGCACTGGCGCGTCCACCGACCACAACTTCGGTCTGGAAACGGGAATTGAAAGCTTCGCCACCGACTGCTCCAATACACCGATGGTCGCGGAAGTTTTCTTGTGGGCAATTTCCTTTCCACTCGGATCGAGCAAGGACACGAAAACCTCGGCCTTGGCCGCAGCATGGCCGGAGTTTTCCAACGTCGCCTCGATGGGCAAAGCCCATGAACCGCCAGCATTGCGAACCGGGTTCGCATAAACGCCGTCGGTGATAAGGTGAACCGGACTTCGTTTCACCAGCCAAGTATGCCGGTAAATGCCCGCGCCCTCATACCACCAGCCTTCCATGTCATTGGCGTCCACGCGCACGGCAATCGTGTTCGTGCGGCCGTCATATTGCGCCAGCGGCGTGATGTCCACATAGAACGACGTGTAGCCGCACCAGTTGCGCGCGACCAGCGTGCCGTTAAACCACACCGTGCAATGCGTGGCGACGCCGTCGAATTGGATTTCCAAATGCCGGCCACGATCCGCCCCCTCCAGCTTGAACTGCCGCCGATACCACCCGATGCCGCGCGCACGATAGCCTTGCGCCACATTTTCTTTTGGATCGAAAGGGCTTTCCACCACCCAGTCGTGCGGCAGATCAAGTCGTCGCCAGTCGGAGTCTTTATAGTCCGGCGCGGCGGCGCCCCAAGCCTTGCCGGCCTTGGCGCTTTGGTAAGATTCGCTCTGGGATTTAAGCACCGGCATCGGAACATCGCCGAGGTGGAAACGCCAGCCTTGATCAAGGGACAGCCGTTCGCGTGAAGTATCATCAGCCGCCGCCCGTGCCGTCAGGCAAATCCCGGCAATCAGAGCCAGCGCTAATAAAATAACCCTCGCGGATAATGAATTAGCGGCTGTTTTGGCACGGATGTTCATCGTTATTTCTGTCTGGATTATTTGTGACTTCAACTTCTCATTTTTGAGCCGGAACACAAAGGCGCAAAATTCAACCATGCAAATCTTCGATTCTATGGCGCAACCTTCTCGGTGAAATCGGCGTTCAAGCTTAGGACGGCTTTTTGCTTTAGGTCGCGCGAGGAAACCCCGATTTGAATTTCATAGTCGCCTGCGTCCGCTTTCCATTGATGACCAATTGTATCGAAGTAAGCCAGCGCGCGCGATCGGATGGTGAACTGGATTGCCCTTGTCTCGCCGGTTTGCAGCGCGACTTTGGCAAAGCCCTTCAGCTCGCGCACCGGTTTGTCAATTTGAGGTTTGAGGTCGTGAACGTAGAGTTCCACCACTTCCTCTCCCGCGCGCTTTCCGGTATTAGTGACGTCCACGCTGGCGGTGACACTTCCATTTGGCGAAAGCGTCGGCTGTGACAAATGGAGATGATCATAACCAAAGGTAGTGTAAGACAAACCATATCCAAATGGAAATAGCGGCTGAATTTTCTTCTGGTCAAAATGGCGATAGCCAACATAGATGCCTTCGGCATAATTCACTTGATGATTTTCGCCCGGAAAATTGCCGGCATCGGGATAGTCCTCGCGATTCGCAGCCAGAGTATCGGGCAGCTTGCCGGACGGGTTCACATCTCCAAATAGAATCGCGGCCAGCGCGGTTCCGCCTTCCTGTCCCGGCAGCCACGCTTCCACCACGGCGGGCACTTTTGCGAGCCAGTCCTTCATGGTGACCGGCGTTCCGTTGTTCAACACCACAATCGTATTTTTGTTGACCGCCGCGACTGCACGGATCAAAGCCGACTGGTTCCACGGCAAATCCATGGAAGGCCGGTCGGTGCCTTCGCGCTCCATGCGCCGGGTGGACACGCAAACGATGGCGACCTCGGATTTTTTCGCCGCAGCGACGGCGTCGGCATAAGGCATCAGGACCGGCGGTTGCCAAGTAAGTTGCGCCGCGAAATTGCCGACGACCTGAAAGTATTCAATCCGCAAATCGTAGGTTTTGCCCGCGACCAGTTTGACCAATGCCGTTTCCGTCAGGGCCGAACCGCCTGTCCAGCGATCCATTATTTTTTTGCCATCCACGAAAACCCGGTAGCCATCGTCGCCGGTAAAAGCGAACATATACTTGCCCGTGGTCGGCGCAGTGAGTTTGCTCGTCCAGCGCACGCTGAAATCATCATGAGGAAAACCCGGTTCGGGCAGGCGAGGACTTTGAAGATCAATCGCGGAATCTACGCGGACGAATGCTGGCTGGCCGGCCAAGTTCTGGTTCTTAAAATATTCCGCCTTAAATCCGTGAGTGCCGCTGCCGTCAGTTGAAACAATGACCGATGCAGGCAAAGGTTCTCCGCTCAGTGCGGCTGCGGCATAATATACTGGAACACCGTGGGCGCGGGCTTTGATTCCATCCAGCATTTCGGCCACATGCAGCGGTTCGACTTCCGGGCTGCCCAGCGCATCAAACTGCATTTTCGCCGCAGCTTCGCCAATCACGGCGATGGATTGGATCCGGCTGGCATCCAAAGGTAGAAGATTGTTCTTATTTTTAAGCAGGACAATTCCTTTTTCCGCTGCTTCAAGTGCAAGCTGTTGATGCGCGACTGAATTAACCCTCGTCGCGTCCGGGTGCATCGGACCATCGAGCAAACCGACCCGGATGATGGTGCGCAAAATGCGATGCACCGAATCATCCACCGCCGACTGCGTGACGCTGCCGTTCGCCAGTGCCGCCTTCAAATTAAGCGGGCTCATGTATTTGCCGCTGGGCATCTCTAGATCATTGCCCGCTTGCACGGCGGCGGTTTCATGAACTCCGCCCCAGTCGGACATCACCAGGCCATCGAAGCTCCATTCCTTCTTCAAAATTTCCGCAAGCAAATAAGAGTTGGCGCTGGAGTGATGCCCATTGACTAGATTGTATGAGCTCATGACCGACCAGACTTTCCCTTCTTTGACGGCTGCCTCGAACGCGGGCAGATAAATTTCCCGCAACGCGCGCTCGCTGACGGTGGCATTGACCTCGTTACGCTCGGTTTCCTGATTATTGCAGGCAAAGTGCTTCACACATGCGGAAACGCCCGCGCCTTGCATGCCTTGGATGTAAGCGACCGCCAATTGCGCTGCCAGAAAAGGATCTTCGCTCATATACTCGCCATTGCGTCCGCCCAAGGGGGAGCGATGAATGTTCACCGCCGGCCCGAGCAAAACCTGAACGCCGGAGCCTTTATTCCGTGCTTCTTCGCCTATGGCTTGTCCAATTTTAAGAATCAAATTGGTATCCCACGTCGAAGCCATCAACACCCCGGCAGGAAATGCCGTGGCCGGTCCCTTCGTGCTTTCCTGGCCGCCGCGCACGCCCTGACCGGCATCCGCCATGGCCATGCCCGGCACGCTCAAGCGGGGAATGGGCTGTGTTGTGAATCCCGTGCCTCCCAGCAGCGCTGGTTTTTCATCGGAAGTCAACCGGCCAAATAAATCATTCACCCGCAGTTCTAGCGGCGCGGCGGCGTCTTGATATAAAGGAATCTCTGCTCCAAAGGCAATGCCATGGAAGACCAGGCAAAATAAACTAGTTGCGGCGAATAGGCCGAATACATATTGGGCGAATGCATGCGATTGTTTTGATTTCATTTGATATGTGAACCGATTAAAACTGCGATTTAGGATTTTGCAGCACTTTCCTTCTCGAATTTGTGCCGGGGTGCGGGACTTATTTTTCAATTTCATTCCAAGACCTGGGGCATATGGGTTCAAGTAATAATCACAAACACCGACAAGCACTATCAAGAATTCCTTGATGCACTCGTTGCCATGAAAATGATGTGTTGACATACTATGTGGAATTGAGCTTCTGCCCAATATGACAAATGTCAGACAGGCAGGCGGCGTCATTCGCGAGTCTTTTTGATTTCACAGTTGTCCCACAGGTTTGAGGTTTGAGGGGTAAAAAAGAATTGGCTTACGGGTTTGAACCCTGCCACAAGGCAGGGCATGAAAAGCCAAACACAACGCAAGCCAACGGCGGCCAAGTTCTCGCTTCTGCGGCAACTTTGCAATCTGATTCCCAACCATCTGGTGCCGCAACTCGCCCGCGAACATGCCGTGGAGGAACGGAGCCGCACATTCCGTCCGTGGAGCCATGTCGTGAGCCTGATCTACGCCCAGCTCACTCACAGCCTCGGTCTCAATGACGTGTGCGACGCCCTGCGGTTGCACTCCGGTCCGTTGTCGGCGATTCGCGGCGCGACTCCGCCCAGCAAAAACGCCCTCTCGCACGCCAACCGCGAGCGCAACCCGAAAATGGCCGAGGCGTTGTTCTGGACGATGCTCGCGCATCTGCAACAACTCCATCCCGGCTTTGGCGCGCGGCGTCGCCCGAAGCTGGCGTTCCGGTTCAAGCGCCTCATTCACATCGTGGACTCGACTACCATCCAGCTCGTGGCCAACTCGCTGGACTGGGCCAGGCACCGTCGGCGCAAAGCCGCCGCCAAGTGCCACGTCCGGCTCAACCTCCAAACCTTCCTCCCGCGCTTCGCCCTTGTGGATACCGCCGGAGAACATGACAACCGGCGGGCGCACGAACTGTGCGCCGGCGTGCAGGCCGGCGAGATCGTGATCTTTGACAAGGCTTACGTGGACTTCGCCCATCTGGCTGCCTTGTCCTTGCGTGAGGTCTTCTGGGTCACCCGCGCCAAGGAGAACATGCAATACCGGGTGGTCCGAAAATTTCAGCCGGGGGCGGATGGAAACCTGCTCCGCGACGACTTGATCCGGCTGACCGGGGCGGCTGGCAAAGCCTATCCCGTCGAACTGCGCCGCGTGGTCGCGTTGATTGAGGTGGAGGGCGAACTGCGCGAGATGGTCTTTCTGACCAACAACCTGACTTGGAGCGCCCAGACCATCGCCGACCTGTATCGCTGCCGCTGGAGCATCGAGGTCTTCTTCAAGGAACTCAAGCAAACCCTCCAACTGGCCGACTTCCTCGGCCACAACGCCAACGCCGTCCGCTGGCAGGTGTGGACCGCGTTGCTGGTCTATTTGCTGTTGCGCTTCTGCGCCTTCTTGAGCCAGTGGAGCCACAGCTTCACCCGCCTCTTCACCCTGATCCGGTCCGCCCTGTGGCAACGCCTCGACTTGCGCCAGCTCCTCGACCGCTATGGGACAGCCGGTGGCGGCGGGCACTTCTTGGGCACGCCCCAACAGGCCTATTTGCCAGGCCTCACTTGATCCTATGGGACAGCCGATGCTCATGTTGCCGACAAAATCACAAAATCCTTAAACTCATTTCGCTGACAGAACGCCGATTCCTTTGGGTATCCGTCCCGTTCGCTCAATGTCCACGCCCTTCTGGGACGGCAGAATTTTGATTTGATTTTAAATGAGAACTATTACAAGCCCAGAAGCGGCAGCAGCCGATCCATTTGTGAAAAGTCGGGTATAACTAGGTCAGCCCCGGCACGGATGAGCCGGGATCGTTTGGTGAAATCGAGTCCATAGCGGCACAGTTCATTACTGGCAACCCCCAACCGAAGGGCGCTATGCCGGCCGCCCTCGCGGAGTTCAACCGGTCCGTCGCCGACGACAAGCAGTTCATCACCGCCGATGCCACCACCGTGAATGATGCGTTCGACCACCACGCGCTTGGCCTCGACTTTGATGTCGCCAATCGCCCCGTGAATGCCACCGCTGAAGAGATGGGCATATCCCATGACGGCGGCCTCGGCCTTGACATCAGCTTCGTCAGTGCCGCTGGCGAGATAAAGTTTCACCCCGGCAGCATGAAGTTTTTCCAGGAATTGACGGGCGCCCTTGATCTCGAAATCACCGGGTTCGAGTTCACCACGTTTGATCTTTTGAACGCGCAAATTCACCATTCTAAGGAGTTCATGATTATAAATCGCCTTGTAGCCGTGCGCGTCCATTATCTGCGCTTCGGGGATATAGCGGTATTCTCGAACCAGCCCAATCATGCCCTTCATTTGGGCGAGCGTCTGTATGCCGGTGGTCTTGTCAATAAACGCCCGCACATCGGCCTTGATCCGGTCAAAGATGTCCGCAGGAATGGGGTTCAGGCGCTCCCCAAGAATGGCCTCGAGCATCATGGGTTCCATGATTTTCTCCCAGCCTTGCCGCAGCGTGGAGAGCGTGCCGTCGTGGTCAAAGATGGCGTGGCGGATGGTAGTTGCCGGCTTTTCCCGGATCACTTCGATCTCGGTATCTGGCAAGAAATGTGCGCGTCGAGGACTCTCGGCCAGTTCAGGTTCAAAAACATAGTCAGGGGTGGGACCGATTTCCCGCAGTTCTGTCGGAGTGGCCGTGCCGGTAGTGTGCAGTTTGCGAACAGTGACCGACGCTGCGAGGTTGGCTAGGCGCGCGGCTATTTCCACGTCGTTGCAGCACCCCAAGGTAGCGGCCAACGCCGCTACGACCGTATCACCCGCGCCAACGGGATCAGTTTTACCGATGATTTGAATTCCCGGAACCTCTTGCACCTGGCTCGCGTTGGCAACGATCATGCCTTGTGCGCCTCGAGTCACGAAAACCGGCCGCCCGGTCCGGGTTGAGATGGCTAGCGCATCGGCATGTGCCTCCTCACGATAGATCACTCGGTTGAGAGGATGATGTTTGCCAATTAGTCTTGCCGCTTCGTGCGAATTCAGCTTGAGAACCGCACCCAGGAAAGCGCCTGCGTGATGCCGTGAATCGACCAGGAACAGCACCTTTGGGTGTCGGGCGATGAGCTTATTGATGCCAGCAATCATCCCAGGAGTAAGATACGATATGGCAAGCTGCTGATTGATAACCACAGCCGTGGATTGGGCGACCGCCTCCTCGAGCACAGACAACAGCCGCGCCGCCTGCGAATCAGGCAAGCGGTTGATCACTCCAAAATCAAAGCGGTTGATCTCTTGTCCATTCCAAAGTGGCTTCGCATAAAGTGGCGTCTGCCAGCAATCGCTTGTTTGCAGCAAACCGCCCGTGCGGATGCCGGCAGCTTTTAAAAGGCGTATCAATTCGCTGCCAAATATGTCCTCGCCCAATAATCCAACGGAAAGCACTTCAGCCGCGCCGAGGACTTTCAAGTTATTGACCACATTGCCCGCTCCGCCGGGACTGTAACGTTGCGCGCTCACCCGGCGAACCGGCAGTCCAGTTTCCAGCGAGAGTTCGGACTCATCTGGTTCAACCGTCCAATAGGCATCCAAACAATAATCCCCAAGGACTGTTACCCGCGCATGGGTGATCGCCTCCAAGGCCAAATCAAGCCAGTGGGCCATCTTTTTTTGCTTTATTTGTGTTGCTGTCATGGTCATGCCAACTTTCATTCGAGCACCACTTCGCGGGAGACAAAGGGGTTCTGAGTTGTCAACCAGACCGCCGGCTTGTAGTTGTTCTTACCGCCCCGGAGAGTCAACGCCACGAGATCAAGCTTTCGGCCAAGCATGGCCGCCGTAATCGGCAGATAGTAGGTGTAGTTGCTTTGGCAATTTGAGTCAACCTTGTGCTCCCAAGTATTGCTGTCAAAAGAAGGTGCCCGGTCGGGACAACCAACCGGTTTACCATCCAGACGGGCTGCCACCCAGGCACCATCCTTGCCGTGTTCGCCCTCCAAGGCGATGCACAAGAAACTGCCTGGCGCGGCCTCGTCAAGTTTGACGGTGCCGCTCCAAGCCGACCATGGGATGCGGGCGGCGTAAGAATCGAAGAGGTTTGATGCGCGCCAATACTTGCGCGACAGCGGCTTGCCATCGAGTATTCCGTCAATTTCTGTGGGCACCATTGAACCGCGATTCATCCGAACATGGCGCACCAACTGGTTTTTATTTGGAATGATCGTGATCACGTTAGTAGTGATTAGGGTTTGCGTCTTAGTCCAAACATCCAGATCGCTCGAACATTCTGCCGGGCCCGTGATCGTTCCATTTTTAAATTTTATGACAAGTTGATCCAATCGCGTAGGTTCCCCAAGATCGAGTCTAAGTTGCGCCGACGAACTAACCAATGCTCCAGTTCCGCTGCGGAAAGCATCTGGAGTTACCGCGAACGCCGTCGTGTCATCGTCGTCAAAAAGCAATCGGTCCCAACAGCCGCGAGAACGAAATAAAGTTTGGCCAAAAAAAGCGTCTCGCGCCTTTTGCACAGCGGGGATAGTTGTGGAACCGGATCGGCGCAGTGAGCGCACTTCCAATGCGTCGTTGTCGGCAGCAAAGCAGGTGGCTTCGTAAAGCGCCTCGGCATCGGCGGGAACCGGGCAGGCTTTTAAATCTATTAACTTGCGGTGCCATGGCTGTTTCAAGGGTGTGCCGGGAAAGGTGATCTTAACCGGTTTGCCTTCGGCAAACTTCGCGAGTGGTCGGCCATCTATTGAAGCCTTGGAAAAAGTGAACCGACCGGGTTGCAAGGTGGCTTCGGCCGTTGTGCCCGGCAAGCCAAGAAGTTTAATTATTACCGGCTTGCCCGCCACATCACGCACCACCTCGGATTCACATCCGCTAACGCCTACCTCGTCGCAAGGCTTGGTCGTAGCCATGATCAGGCAAGATCGGAAGGGTTGAACTTCTACTGAGACCTTGGACCCTCGCTCAAACCGACCGAGAATGCGTTCTTGTGGATGAAACCGCCACAATTCAATCTGCCCGGGTTGAGTCAAGCCGATAGATTCGTCTAACTGCACTTGATAAGTCACAGGTTTCCAAGATAGGTTGCGCAATGTGATAAACTTGGTGGACTCGTCACCTCGGGCCACAGCACTGGGTCCATATTGCGTTTGCGGCAAAACCATTCCATTGACTAGAATATCCCCGTGACGCCGGTGCAGATTGAACAGCCGGGCCAGCTTTGGAAGTTCATCATCGCGCAGGAGCCAGGGATTGCCGTAAATCTCCGGGGCCAGAAGAAGGCTGCGGTTAAAGGCCTGTAGAACCAAGTCGTCCTCCCAACCATCAAGGCAGGATGAAAGACAAACGCCATGATCCTCGGTCAGCCGCTGCAAATCGGGCGTCAAACCGCGGCTGATGGCTCCGGCGCGATGATGCGGTGCCGTGGTCCGGTTTGGCATAAAAACATCAATGTAAGTTTCCGCGCCTTCCCAAAGCCAGGTCGTCACATATGGTCGCGCCTTTCCCAACTCCAAACGGTGATTGAGGACGATCAAATCCGGACTATATTGCCGGCAATCTTCCAGCGTTTGAACCGCAGCGTCTTGTTTCTCTGGCCGCAGAGTGCCGCACACGCCGTCCCACTTGAAAAGGGTGAAGTGATCGTCCCGGCAAAGTGAAACCAAGAGATCGTGTCTAGCCTGCTCCTCTTGGGGTGTATTGCCGTAACCATCAGGACCACCCCAGAGACCGAGGCGACAGCCAATCGCCGCGGCACTATCAACAATCGGTTTCCAACCGTTTGGATAGGCGGCTTTGAATCGCGGGGCATCCATCGTGGAGTAGCCGCCGGCTCCATCGAGATTGCCCGCGTCCCAGGCGTAGATATCGAGTTGCATTCCGTATTCGTCACGCAACCACTTGAAAAAATCGAGATTGATAAGAGTCTGCCGCTCAGTGGAACCTTCGTTGCTATTGTTAATCCAGGAAAAATATTCCGCGCGGGAAGGTGTATTTTCTTTGGCACCGGCATTTGTCGGATTTGCTTTCGCGTCAGAAGAATCAGCTTTTGCGGTTACCACTTGATTTGTATCCGTTGAGAATAAACTGGCTGCGCTGGCGGGCAATAAGGCTAGCCAGAATGACACTAATGAAACTGCCATCTGAACTGGAACAAGATTTACAATGGCGGAACAAGCATTGGGTAGTCGGCCTGATGTCATATATTATTGCAAGGTCGTTTGCCCTCGAACAAGACTTTGATTTTCTTTGTTCAGCACCAAGCTTATATCGATGATGTATAAGCCGGCATGAAGAGGCAAGCATGATAGCCAATTAGGCACTGGACCTAGCCGAATTACCGACTAAGGTCAACTTTTGCATACGGTTCACTTGTTGCAGAAAGGAATAAACCCACCCTGGACAGGGCTATACAGCCACGGGATTGTGAAATATTCAAACGCGCCTTGCTGGCACTGACCAGCGCGAATCGCGTAATGGTCTTGTAACCGATGGTCGCCCCGCTGGCAATCTGCGTCCAACGGTCATCTACTTGCGCCTCTAAATTCCAGGATTCCACCCGCTGACCAAGGGCTATGTATTCCTGCAACATGACTTGATCAAACTGCTTTGCCCCGTTAAGTTCGATTTCGATTGAACCGGTGGTAACTTTGTCGTCGGTGGCCCAGTAAGATTTACTATCGCCACTAATTACATTTGTCGCACTATACCGATTGTCACCGCCGCGTGTGTTCGAGGCTGTTACCTCGGCCCCCGCGGCCAAATCCATTTTGAACGTGCAATCCAGATAGTGTCGTAAACCATTCAGGCTGGCCACGTCGTTTTCATGAATCAGTCCGCGGCGGTCGGGCGGCAGGTTGAGCAACAAGCTGCAGCCGCGCCCGACCGAACCATAGTATATTTCAATTAACCTTTGTTGTGATTTAACCTGATTGTCCTCGCTGGCATGATAGAACCAGCCGGGCCGGATGGAAACATCAACTTCTGGCGGGACCCAGCTACTGCCGTCAGGCTGGCCCGCTGCGTAATGCGCGTTGTAGATTGAAGGGTCAATGCCGGGGTAAAGTCCTTTAGGCTGGAGCGCCATCCAATTGGTTTCAAATCCCACGCCCTTTTCATTGCCTACCCAACGAACGTCGGGACCGGCATCGCTAAACATGACCGCATCCGGTTGGAGCAAGCGAACTAGTTTGCGTGTGGCGGGCCAGTCATAGTAGTTAGCTGCGTCAATTTTCCGGGTTTCATGCGCGCCGCCATAAAACCCATCGCCGCCGTTGGCCCCATCACACCAGACCTCGAAAATGGGACCGTAGTTGGTGAGCAGTTCGCGCAGCTGGTTTCGATAATAGGCCGGATACGTCGGGGTGGAATAATCCGCACGGTTGCGGTCCCAGGGCGACAGGTAGATGCCGAACTTTAGTCCATATTCGCGACAGGCATCAGCGAGTTCTTTGACGACATCTCCATGTCCATTTTTCCAAGGACTATTTTTCACCGAATGCTCTGTATAAGCGCTGGGCCAGAGGCAAAAACCATCGTGGTGTTTCGCCGTAATAATCAATCCCTTCATGCCGGCGTCGCGCGCGGTGCGAGCCCACTGCCGCGCGTCGAGAGCAGTAGGGTTGAAGACCGATTCACTCTCGTCACCATAACCCCATTCTTTGTCCGTAAAGGTATTCACGGTAAAATGGATAAACCCGTAAAACTCCATTTCGTGCCAGGCGAGCTGGCGTGCCGTCGGCACGGCCCCGCATGGTGCTGGCGGGGGAGTTTCTCCCGCGTAGAGATTATTGGCCAACAGAACGCCCATCCCCATCGAGAAAAGGGTTGCTTTTAAATGCGTCATATAATTTGAAGCACTGACTAGCTTCCGCGCGTTAGTCCTGGAAAGTTAAGACTCCAGTCGCCGTCGTCGCCCCAGCGATGACAGCTAAAAAATTCCGGCTGGGCCGCGAGTGCGCGAACCGAAGAAGGAATTTCGTCAGCCGGTTTGGGTTGGTTAAACCATTCGCTCCCATACGTCCCAAACATCAACGAATCAAAAGTATGCCCAACAATTTTCTGAATACTATTCATGTGAAATATGTCTTCAAATTAAGGGAGATCCATCCGCCTCACAATATGACGAATGTCAGATACCATGGCACTTGCGCTCACACTCCGTCCGCAAAACCAAGGCAACGCCAATCTTACGCAATCCCCGCGCGTTGCAGCTCCAGTTCAAAATCGTATTCCGGTTTGCGCGCCTTGCGGCGGCGCAAGGAATTCGCCGCGGCGTCGCCGACGAACATTTCCGTCGCCACGTCCCACGTCAGTTTGCGCTTGAGCTTCATGCTGATCCAGGCGGCGGCACAGGCTTCGAGGCTGCGAGTGGATTGTTGAATCGGCGCGATGGGTGGGCGGTTGGCGGCGATGCTGGCGAGCCAGTTGCCATGATGAGTTTTGCTCGGCATACAGCGCACGGCACTGGCGTCGAGCGGCGAAAGAATTTTTTTGTCGCTTGCCCGCAATGGCGACTGGCCGTCGCTGCCGTCTTCGCTGCGGGTGCAGAACACCCAGCCTTCGTCGCCCTCAAAACGCAGGCCGGTCTCAAAATGATTGTCCAGGATCACCCGCACATTTTTCGGATAGAGCAGTTCCACATGATAGGCGCCATGCACCGTCACCAAGTCGTTCTGGAAAAATTCCGCGTGCGCGTCCACTGTCAGCGGCCCGCCGAGTTCCTGCGCCATCGCCCATTGCGCGATGTCCACGTGATGCGCGCCCCAGTTGGTGATCATGCCCAGGCCAAAATCTTCCGTGGTGATCCAGCCGGGCCGGTCGTTCAGGCTGTCCTGCGGATGCACCCGCCCTTCCATGTAAACCTGTTCCGGCGCCGGGCCGAGCCAGCGTTCGTAATCCAAATTTCCCGGCACCGGCATGGTCGCCGGCGGATGCCCGCTGGCCTTATCCAGGCCAATCCCAATTTTGATGGTCTGCAACTGGCCGATGCGCCCGTTGCGAACGGCTTCGCTGGCTTTGCGGAAACTTCCCCAAGGACGTTCGGAACGCTGCTGCGAGCCGGTCTGCAAAATAATTTTCTTCACCTCCACCGTTTTCCGCAGCGCGATGGCCTCGAGGATGGAATAGGTCACCGGCTTCTGAACGTAGATGTGTTTCCCCGCGATCGCCGCCTCGATCGCCACCAGCGCGTGCGAGTGATCTGGCAGGGTGATGACGACGGCATCAATGTCCGGCGATGCCAGCACGTCGTGGTAATCATGAAACGTCTTCACGTTCACGCCCGATTCCCCGCGCTGCGTGTAATAGTCTTCCGCCATTTCCCTGCCGGCAGCGAGGCGTTTGGCATCGAGATCGCACGCGGCCACGACCCGCGCGAGCGGTTCCGCGAGCACATTGCCCAGGTCGCTCCGGCCCATGCGGCCGCAGCCGATTTGCGCGACATGAATTTTTTTGCTGGGCGCATCCGCACCGAAGAGGCGCGCGGGAATGATGCCGGGCAAGATCGCCAGGCCGAGGCCGCCCGGCACGGTGGATTTCAAGAAGCTGCGGCGCGACCAGTTTTTCATCGGGAGCTGCGGCATGAATTATTTTCCCGGCGACCGGCTTATAATTTGTAAAACTGCTCCCAATCTTTGCGCGGGGTGACGCCCGCCAGCAATTCGTTGGCAAGCTTGTGATTGGTGATCTGCTTCGTCTCGCGATCAAATTCCAGCTTGGCGTTCACGCGCTGGGCGATCACGCCAATCGCCATCGTCTGGCAGAGCGGCCCGGCCACGGCGAAGGACGACCGGCATTTTTCTTCACCCCGGGCGGCGAGCAGGAAATTTTTGAAGTGATTGGACGGACTCTTGGGCACGGGCGGAAGTTTGGATTCCATTTCCCGGGCCTTGGATTCGGGAATGATTTTCAGCGTCGTGCCATGCGAACCGCCCTTGAACGTCAGGCCTTCGCCGTAAATGACCTTGCCCGGCGGGCGCTTCTTCGTGTCAATCGTTCCCGAGGAAGGCGGCGGAATGTTGGCGTCCACCACGGGAGCGCCCAGATCATCCGGCAACGGCGGCAGATTATTCTGGCCGTCATACCAGGTCAGTTCCAGCGGCGGCAGGGTGCCGCGTGCCGGAAAGCGGAACGCGAGGGTGGAGGCCTGCGGGAAAATGAACGGGCTCCAGCCTTCCAGTTTCGGCTCCACCTCTGTCGGCAGGCCAAGGTGCAAAAATTCATGCGCGGTGTCGAAGATGTGCGCGCCCCAGTCGCCCAGCGCGCCGTTGCCGAAATCAAACCACGAACGCCAGTCGCCGTTGATGTAGCCTTGGTTGTATTCGTGAAATTTCGCCATCGTCAGCCAGACATCCCAATCCAGCGTCTCGGGAACGGGCTGTTCCGAGAGATAGCCGGAGACCTTCATGCCGTGCCAGCGCCGGGCGCTGTTCATGTAGGCCGTGATCTTGGTGACGTTCTTGATGATGCCCGCGTCCACCCAGGCCTTGAACTGAAAATAGTTCGCTTCCGAATGGCCTTGATTGCCCATCTGCGCGGCCACCTTATATTTTTTCTCGGCGGCCATCATCAACTCGATCTGCCGGAAGCTGTGGCCCATGGGCTTTTCGCAATAGACGTGTTTGCCCAGCGACATCGCCAGCATCGCGACGGGAAAATGCGAGAAGTCGGGAATCCCCACGCTCACGGCGTCAATATCCTTGCCCATCTTGTCAAACATCTGCCGGAAATCCTGGAAGCGCGGCACGTTCGGAAACATTTTCAACACCGCCTGCGTGTGGGGCGCGCCCATGTCGGTGTCGCACAACGCCACGATGTTCGCCAGGCCCGTGGCATAGAGCGCCTTCACGTCGTCCGCCCCGCGGTTGCCGATGCCGCAGCAGGCGAGATTCACCTTGCCAGTGCCGGCCGCCGCCACCGAGCCGTCGGCGGCGAACAGCGAACGTGGCGTGAAAATGGAAACCGCGCCGGTCGCCAGAACACCTTTGAGAAATGAACGACGGCGCATCTGGGCGGCCGCTTGATTTTTCTGCTGGATTGATTTCATGTGAATTTGTCGCGGGTTCAACTGGGTTTACGGCACCGGCAATTGCCGGATTTTGACGTTGCGGAAGGAAACTTCGCTGCCGTGTTCCTGCAGGAGAATATGGCCGTCCGCCCATTCGCCGAAGTCGGGGATGTCCTTAAATTTGCTCTTGGCAACCGCGTCCAGAAACGCTGCCGAGCCGCGTTCAAACGTCACCGTCTTTTGACCGTTCAACCAGAACTCGACGTGTTTGCCCTGCGACACGATGCGTGCGTGGTTCCATTCGCCGACGGGCATGACAATTTTATCCTTGGGCGCCGGAATCAAATCGTAAAGCGAGCCGATGGTGCGGTCGCCGTCGCGGCCCAGCTTGGCGTCGGGATGGCGCAAGTCGTCGAGAATCTGGAATTCCAGGCCGATGGCCGAGCCAACGGCGGTCAGCTGGCCGGTCTTCTTGTCAATCGGCGAAATGTTGGGCTGCACAAAAATCTTGATGCCGCTGTTGCAGCCGGGCGTCGTCTTGAAATCGGTCGTCAGCTCAAAATTCGCATAGCGCTGGCGCGTGATGATGTCGCCGCCGCCGGCTGATTCCTCGCCGCCATTTTCGTGAACCGTCAACACGCCATTTTTGATAATCCAGCCGTGGGTCGGAAAATCCTCGGACTTGGCGCTGCGCCAGCCATCCGAAGTTTTGCCGTCCCAGAGCAATTGCCAGCCGTCGGCTTTTTCCTGCGCGGTCAGAGTATTTGGCGCGACGGCGGCAGCGGCCTTGGGTTCGACATAAAGCGGATTCGTGTAAGCGCCGGGCGCGGTGGTCTGGATGTTCGGCGTCACGTCCGCCGGGGCTTCGCCGAGCGCCCACTTGATGCCGCCGACGAGGATCTCCTGGAAAACCGGGTTCGTCCAAATGTCTTCGCGATGACCCATGGCGGTATACCAGACGCGGCCGCTGCCTTCCTGGCGTGCCCAGGTGGTGGGATACGGCGGGCGCTGATACATGGCACCTTTCATGTGCGGGGCATCAATCACGGTCAACACATGCACATCCGGTGCGAAATCCTTGAGCGAATACCATTCCTCGTTGAACGCAAAGCTCGGCCCCACTTTTTCAAAGCCGGGGAAACTCGGATCCGTCACCGTGTTCGTCGCTACCTGCTGCGCGCCGTGAATGATGAACTCGCCGCCGATGAAGCGCACATAGGGATCGGCCTGTTCGCCGTGGTTCAGATAGCGATCCGGCCCCTTCTTCGACTCGTTGGCCGTGTGAAAGGTGTCGTCCGCGGCGTGCGTGCCGATGAAGCCTTTGCCCGCGCGCACATAATCGAAGAGCGCCTGCTTGCCGGCGGGCGTCATGGGCGGCTGTTTGTCGGTGCCCTCGCTGCATAGGTCGCCGGTGGTGTAGAAGAACACGGCGTCAAACTGCGCGAGATATTCCGGGCTGAATTTCGAGCCGTCCTTGGAGAAGGTGAACTCCCAGCCGTTCTTCTGGCCCAATTCCAACAAAACTTTCTCGGCAAAACTCGGCTGGCCGTTCTTCCAGGAGATGACGGAGTGCTCGAAACCGCTGGATTTGGTGAAAAACAAGATTTTCTTGGGCGCGGCCGAGGCGGTGACCGCCGTGACTAAAAGCAGAACGGCGAGAGTGGAAAGGAACGAGTAGAATTTTGATGCTTTCATTTGGATACGGAATTGGTCGCATTATTGTTAAAACTAATTTGCGAAAGAACTAGATTTTCCAACTGGTTGCTTATCCACGATCAGCGTGGTCTTCTTCGTGATTCTCATTTCTCGCCACCGGTTTGCAATAACTTTTCCCACTCGCCTGTCAATTTTCTGCCAAGTATTCATTCGGAGTCTTATTGCAAACTAGGGTGAAACTACGCCGCATACAATATGACGAATGTCAGGTGGCATGGCATCGGGAAAGACAAACAAAGTCAAAAAACCACCCGCCCTGGGTTTTAAGCGCAAAATTGGTTCGAGTTCATGGATGGCGCAGTCGGAAGAAGACCGATCCGTTGGTTGAATTGATGGTCACGACCGCCTGGGTGCTGGAGTCGGTGCCAACCAAATCCACCCAGTTAGTCGTCAGACCAGATTGGAAATCATTCTTTTGAGTCTGGAGCATCCAACCCAAATGATCCATTGGCCAGATGAGCGTTAGTAATCCGCCAGAAATCGAACAATTTACATTTGTGGAATTGGACGCCACCGTCGATATCACAGTCAACGTGCCATGGTTGACGAACCCGGCAGGCAACACACCTTTCCAAGTGAAGAGAACTAGAGTGCCGTTATTAGTCAATGCCACACTCGATTGCATGGTGGCATTGCTTCGCAACACAAGCGTCGCATTGCTGGCGATGGTCACGGCGGTAGAAGTAAGCGAACCATCCAATACCAAGGAGCCGCCATTTATCTGCGTCGGCCCGGTATAGGTATTAGTGCCGGCCAGAATCAAGGTGCCGCTGCCATTTTTCAAGAAGGAACCAGAGCCGGAGATACTGCCAGCGAAAACAGCGTTGGAAGAGGAATTAATGGCAAGCACCCCGGTGTTGGTCACACTGGAGCCAGCCACGCCGCTCAACAAACTGATAGTCTGGTTTGCACCGCCCAAGTCCAGCGCTGCCCCCGCTGAGGCAAGAATTACGGTGGTGTTAGTGGGCAGCGTTGCCAGAGGACCATGATAGCCCGTGCCGAGCCATTTCGCATGAAGATAGGTCAGCAAGTTGTTGCGATCCGCCGGAGCAAGCGTGCTCCCATAAACCAGAATTTCCGCGACATCGCCGTTGAAGTAACGTCCGCCACCGACGAAATATTGTCCAAAGCCCGTGGCTGTCCAAACACCCCAAGTGGTTGCATAACGCTGTTCGATTTGCGCTTGATTGGCGGTATAGCTGGTCGTGGCTAGACCGTTCACCAAGTTTGAGGCGCTGTCAGCCGCCCACGATCCGGGCGAACTATTCAGGCGCAACCCAGTATCCGCACCGTTGATGCCGAGAAAACCACCGATGTTTCCATCCACGCCACCTTTGACGATGGTGACAGCGGCAATTTCGCGCGGTGCAGTTGCAGTGGATAAAAGCATTTTCTGCGCACCACCAAACCTAACTACAGATTTGCCATTGAGTGCGTTGTTGACCAGCACTGGTTGGCTTGTGGCGGTGCTTTGAGCGAAAGTGAGACCGCTTCCCTCCACATCAGTCCATGCGGAAACATTCGTGCTGGCGAGCGCCAGCGTGGTCTGGGCGGAAGCATCCAGATGATAAATCAGACCGGCAATCGCCGGCGGAGCCGTGGAGGCTCCCAGTTGCAAAGTTCCGGCGCTGATGAGCGTTGGTCCGGCATAGCTTTGTGCACCTTGAAGGATGAGCGCGCCAGCGCCCGCCTTGGTCAACCCCCAATCCACGCCAGTGAGCGACTGGAGATTTCCACTTTGAGTCAAGGTGTGTCCTTGAGTATCAATCCAGGCCACAGCGTTGCTGGCGATCAGGATATTGTGAGAGCTGACTAGGTCGCTTGCGATAGCCAAAACACCTCCGGAAAAGTCCAAATTGCCACCAACGCCAAGGCTTCTACTGTTACCCATCACCACCGTGCCGCCTTGAAGCAAAATGTCGCCGGACCAAGTGTTGGTCGTATTGATGGCCAACACGCCACCACCGGATTTCACCAGCGTCATGGCCCCATTCAATGAACCACTCCCCGCGAAGGTATAATTCTGACTGGCATTTACAGTAACCATCGCCGGCGACAGGCTGCCAATCAATAAAACTGCCGGGGAGTTCAAACCGGTGTCATCGAACGAAACAACCGCATTCTGCAGGAATGTCGCGGGCAAAGCCAGAGTGGTGAGCCAGTTCGCGTTGGTATTCACATCCCACACATTGACCAGTCCGTCACCTTTCCATCGGCGAATGTTTTGCGCTGTCACCTGATGAGCGCCAGAACCGATGGTAAGTTGGGCGTAGCGTCCCGAAGCTACGGTGTTGGTAACGAGCAGTCCGTCGAGAACCACATCAGGCGTCACCCCGGAAACGATCTGTGAAATGCGCAGCGTGGCGGTGGCGCCGTTGGGAATGGTGCAGTTCAACGCAAACTGGCCATTGGTAAAAGACCACGACACCGGCACCACACCCAGTTCGGTGACGACATTGCCCTGCGCCGAAGTCAACCAGCTTAACCTCGGCTCCACAATCAACTTTCGATTCAGGGCAGGTCCATCCAGGCGCACGCCGAGAATGTAACTGCTCAAAAAATACGCGGCGGAGGCGCCAAAGTTATGGCAGGCTTCGCCGCCATTAAAGGTTTCAGTAAGGGTTCCGGTATCGGTGCGCTGCATCACTCCAGACCACTGATTACGGATGTAGTTGACTGCCTCCAAGTCGTGACTACTGTCATCCAGTGAATAGAGATTATTCAGCACCCAGAAAGCCGTGTAAGGATAGCTCACCGCCGCCGCATAGTTGGACAAAAAGTATTGTTGCACGGAGGCGAGGCGGTTAGTCAGCACAATGCCCCGATCCAACGCCAGTATCGCCGCGTGACAAGTCGAGGTGGGACTGATCGAGCCGCCACTGCTGTTGGTGGTGGTCAGACTGCCATCCGAATTCAATCCGCCGTAGTAAGTGCCATGAACCGAGTCCCAAAGATACAGATTGTAGTTAGTCTGCAACAGACCGGCAGCGGCCAGATAATTTGACGCTGTCACGCCCTGGCCAATGGCATTTCCCAACTCCGCCGAGTCGAGCAGCGCCCGGTAAATAAACGCATTAAGGGTCGCACCTTCACAATAGACATACTTGAGCGGGTTGTCGAAGATCACAAATTCACGCGCAAACACCAATCCACGCGCCGCTGAACGGCGGTCGAGAAACCATTGCATCTGGCCGGTCAACGCGGGCCAGACTTCGTTGATCAGATTCGTGTCGCCGGTGTTTTCGTAATACTGGCGCAGCGCCTGCACCCAGAGACAGGAGTAGTCCTCGATGTAGCCGTGAATGTCGAAGCGGTCTGAGCAAGCGTGCGCCTTCAAACGCCCGTCGCCAAGCTGGCTGCCGCTTTCGGCAATGTGCCGGATCATATTTCGCACAAGTCCGGAATCGCTGGCGAGCGGCTGGCCGGCAACCACCGGTCCGGCGAGCGTGACGCGGCTCACCGGGTATTCGACCACCGCTGAGTCGCCCATCCATTCAGCCCGTTCACGCAAAGTGCAGTCCATATAGCCATCCGAAGCGCACATACGGATGGTCTGCACCGCGCGGCCCCACAGGTCGTTGAGCCACGGGTCGCTGCTCGAGAAACTTCCGGCATTGGTATAAGGATACCGGTGATCCACCACGCGCACGCCATAGATAGTTGAGGAGCCGCCCATATTGGTTATCTGTAAATAATGAAAGCCCATTGTGTCTGTGCAGAAGCATTTTAAGCGACCGGCGGCGGACGTATAACTGAACACGCTGCCATAATTGTCGCTCATGCTAATCGAGTTTGTGCTGCCACGCTCGCTGACCATCACCCCGATAGAACTCCCGGCAGTGGCACTGCCCACATCTATCTCAAAATAGCCCTGCACCATTTGCGGCAAAGTGAAATAAACCACATTGCTGCCGGTGAGACTTATCGGAAAGGTTGCGCCAGATACTGTAACGTCCTGCTCCATCTGCAAAGGAGTGGTGCGCGCTTGCAGCGCGCCCCATTGCGCTCCCGAGATCGCGGCGGCGGCAGTCCACGCAGAGTCGTTGTAATTAGTCCGGGTCCAGTCGCCGTCATCGAGCCGCGCATCTACAGTGTCATTGACAAACCCCCAACCGATACCGGGTGCCTTGTAACGCAGATTATTTTTCCATTTCCAGGTGGCATCGGTCAGCACGTTCATCACATTCGCTCCCAAACCCACCCTCAGCCAGGCGGTTAGTCCTGGAACATGACGCTTCATCTTGCTATTGATGCTGCTCGAGTTGGTCGGATACGACATCACCATGACCGCGAGCGTATTCGTTCCCGGCACCAGGAACGGCGCCACATTCAGCGCGTCGTATTCTGGACCAGCAGGATCAAAACGACACGGGCCGCGCTGGACATATTGCCCGTTGACCCAAAGCACATAGCGGGCATCGGCGAACAAATTCAGCGTGGCCGCGCTGACGTCCATGGCCGAAAATGTTTTCCGAAACACCGTGTAACCCGCGCTGGTTTCGGTAACTCCGCGCCAGATGAAGGAATTCTGGAGTGCCTGCGCCACCGGATCCATGCCCTGCGCCGTGATGGTAGTGACCAGGCCTAACAACGCCGTCAGGTGATACAGGGTGCGGTTCATTTAAGTGGCGGCGAGAAACATACTCCTATGTTTTGGACCCCGCCGTTTCCAATAGGTTGATCTCGCCATAGACGTTGAAGCCTTCCGCGCCATCCTGAAACTCAAAGCGGACGGCCAGGACGCCGCTGGCTTTCACCGGCAGGCGCAATTCCGTCGCGCCACCTTCGGAGATTTTAGAACCCGCCGCAAGCTTCGCAAACTTATCCGGCGTAGCGGTGTAGGCAACCAGCACGGTATAATTCTGGCTGGCCCGCGTGTCACTGTGGCCCGCGAAAGTCCGGATCTCGCTCAGGTCGCAGGGTTGCTCGAGTGACAACACCAGCCAGTCGCCACTGCCATAGCCACGGAAAGTCTTGCCATCGTCCAGCGTATCTTCTCCGTCGGAACCGTTACGCGTCGTGCCGTTGAACAGCGCGTTGGCGTTCTCACCGCCGCCGGTATTAGTGCAACGATCTTCGGTATGCGCCAGCAAGCGATGCAACGGGTCATTTTTGACCACGTCGGCATCGACGGCGGTGCCGGCTTCCGCTTTCACTTGTTCTGGTATAAGCTTCAACTTGCCGGTGACTTTGAAGTGATAAGTGCCGGAGGTAACGTGAACCACCGGCTCGCTCTTCTGACCATTCAAGGTTATGCTTGGTTGTTCAAAGCGGGAAACTGGCACCTTCACATCGGCTTCCGCGCCGGAGGGAACGGTCACGTCCAGTTGCAACTGGTCGTCGCCCAAGATCCATGACACCACCACGTCGCCCTGCGGCGTTGGCACACTGCCTTTGGCCCATTTCAAATCGCAGAGCGCTGGACTAATTGAAATGGTTTTGAAGCCTGGTTCAACCGGCGTCACGCCCAGCACGCGCGCGGACATTTGCACCAGCGGCGTCGAACACCAGCCGTGGCTCAAGTCGCCGCCGTTCCACATTTCACGGAACGATTGCGTCGCCGGAACGATCTGCCAGCGTCGCAGCTGCTCGGTGCCGTATTGGTCAAACTGTCCGGCATGGTCAATCGCCTGAAAGACCCAGTGCATGAACCATGGCTGCGTGTTCAGCGGTTTTTCCGACAAAACTTTTTTAATGATGGCCACCTGATCTTCCTTCGGCGCGAGGTCATAAAGCACCGCGAGCATGTTTACATGCGGGCTGAATGTCTCGATATCCTTGTCCGCCGGCAGCCATTTGCCGGGCTTCACTGAAGTCTGGAAAGGTTTGCCATCGCGATAGAGACCCTTGTCCGCAACCCATAGTTCGCGATTGAAGGCCGTGGCGATTTCGCCGCGCAATTGTGCGTATTTCTGGACGCGCGCCGTGTCACCGGTCAATGCCGCCACGCGCGAGGCCATTTCCAAACCGTGATAATATAACGCCGTGAGATAACCCTGGCCAATCACTGCCGGCGGATGATGCACCGCGAAGCCGCCGATGTTCACCCAGTCCATGAACATATAGTTCGGCGCTTCTGAAATAATGCCGTTGGTGCCGCGCCATGAAGCATAAGTGTCGAGCAGTTCGTGAACATAGGGCGACATTTCTACCACGAGCGATTTGTCGCCGGTATAGTCGTAATAATCCATCAGCATCTGCAGCCAGGCAATGGAGTAGCTGGTGTGGAAGTTATGATACTTTTCGTCCTTCAACACCCAAGCGAATTTCCGCACGTCCTGCCGCGTCAACCACGGCTGGGCGAACGCATAGTTGTTCACCATGGCCTCGATCACGTAGTCGCCGGGATCGCTGATGGGCTCCTGATGGTTCGGCGAATCGAGATGATGTGTCTGCAAACAAATCTGCACGGCCCACCGCGAGACTTTCCAAATCTGGTTCAAGCCTTCGTCGCTACACTCGAACGTGCCTTTGTATTCCACCGGCTGTGATGTGAATACGGCTCCTCCATCTAATATCTCCACGTGCTCAGTGACGTTCGACAACTCGACCGTGTATGAGGGCGCAATCTCATCCATGAATGGAAATTCAAACGTCTGCTCGCCCGCGCCGAGAGTCATCGTTGCGGAATTACGCGCCCGAATCGTGACCTTCGCGCCGTGGCCGCCTTTAATTTTCAAAATGGGATACCCGCTCAATACCCGGTCAAAAATGACTTTGAAATCGCCGTCATTGGTGAACACCTTATTGTCTGGCAAGCCTTCAAAGCGCGCCACCGGAAACCGCGCCTCCATCAACGGCGGAATTTCGCTCGCCACCAGCGGTGCCCAGACATCCGGCACCACGCGCACTCCCGACCAGATTGTGTCATCGAACTCTGGAACCTGCATGTTTTGAATCACCGGCGCCGGCAACGCCCGCCAGGTTGCGTCGGATTTCACCGTCAACTCATCCTTGCAGGGCGAGGTGATTTCCGCCTCGAACAAAAATCCCGGCTGCCCGCGTGACACGACATAACCTATGGTGCCCCGGCGAAAGACTTTTGCGGCGATGACATTCGTGCCCTTGATGAAGAATGGCGTCAGGTCGCGGTAATCGTAGAACCAGCGGTGTGTATTTCCACCTTTATAATCGCTACCAATGTCCACCGGACCGCGCGATACGAGTCGGCCATTGATATAAAGTCGATATTTGATGTCCGCAGTAAACCACGCCGCGACTTTTTGCGGCGTGTCGGCCAGCGTGATTTCTTTGCGGAACCAGACGGCTTCCGGCGCGGTCGCGGTCGCCCAAATCCACTGCGCCTGCCACGGTGACGGTTTCTCGCAACGGTTTTCAAACCGGTAGCCGAGCGCCTGAACCCCACGGTCATTAGCCATGACCATCATGCCTGGATTTTCAATTACCCCGGCAGCATCAAATGCCTGTGAGGATCCACACCCAATGGCTAAAATCAATAAGGCTGCTGCCAGAAACCGGCGGCAAGCGGATTTGGTTGTTGGCTTATCGTTGGATTGCCTTTTCATGGTTTGAATGAGTTGCATACCCAAGATCGATTTACTTCTCCACCCCATATTTTGATCCGTCTAAAGAAATCATTTTTTATTTGCTGATGACTTTACGATTGGCCAGGGGAATCCAGCCAGCCCTTGATTCACGAGAGCGAATAGTTACCTAATCCACACTTTTACTCAACTTTGTTTTATGCGCGATTTGCGTGGGAGCGCATTAGTTTTTGAGATTTATCATCATATCCAAATATATTTGGCGGCCCGCAGCGAACCCTGCGCTGCGGGCCGAACTACCCCAACCTGTTTACTACCGGCCGGTTAGACCTAGTGGGAAATATTTTCGTAAGGTATGCTAATTGCAATATATGATTCAGAATCACAGTTGTCCCACAGGTTTGAGGTTTGAGGGGTAAAAAAGAATTGGCTTACGGGTTTGAACCCTGCCACAAGGCAGGGCATGAAAAGCCAAACACAACGCAAGCCAACGGCGGCCAAGTTCTCGC
>Ga0302267_10001336_pt1 | contig 31622 bp, 34 predicted proteins | sample III_Bog_E1_3_FD_194555 | JGI IMG/M metagenome (GOLD analysis project Ga0302267, IMG submission 194555) | Peat permafrost microbial communities from Stordalen Mire near Abisko, Sweden - III_Bog_E1_3 | ecosystem: Environmental > Terrestrial > Soil > Wetlands > Peat | place: Sweden: Abisko...
CGACGCGGCGCGTGAGACGTGCCAGCGAGCGCGCGTCGAGCCCCTGCTGAGCCGCGCCGAAAGGCGCGCCGAGCACCGCTTCGAAGACGAGCAGCGACAGGAGGAACTCCGACAGTGTTTCGCTCTCCTTGCGCCAGCCGCCCAGGCCCCCGCTCTCCTTGATGAACACGGGCGGGTCATCGTGGGCCGGCTCGGTCGCCCACCGATAGACCCCTTGGTTCTCGACGTAGAACACCACCTTGCCGTCCTCGCCCTCCAGGCGACTGGCCGGCACGAGGTGGTTCTGAGCGCATGGGTTGCGGCTCCCGATCGTGCCGTGGAGCGCCCGCAGCGGCGGCGGCGCGAGCGCGGGCGATGCGATCGACGGTGCCGGCGCGTAGCCGAACCAACGCTCCAGGAAGACGCTCATCGCCGCCACGCGCTCCGGGGTGGTGCTGGGAGACGACAGCGCCGCGATGGCTGCTTCGGGGGCGGGGGATAGCGGCGCGTTCGCGGCCTGGACGATCTCGCGCCACAGGGGCTCGGCGAGGGGAGGCGTGAGATCGAACGCGACCTTGAAACCGTCCCGGCCGGGCCTTCCGCGGCGAGCCAGGGTCGCCGCGCCGAGGTACGTGGCGACGAGCCCTTTGCGAAAGAACACCTGCGCGGGCTCCCCCCGGAGACGCGGGGGGACGTCGCGCGCCCAGCGGAGCTCGTGCGGCGAAGGCATCACGCCGCCGCCCTTCCCGCGCAGCGAAACGAGGATCCCGAAGGTCCCGTCGGGCAAGAGGAAGGGCCCGTCGAGCGCATCCGGGACGAGGCCGAGGCGCTCGTAGGCGTAGTCCGCGAAGGGCTCGAGCTGCATCGGAGCCAGCGGTTACCACGCCTCGCGGTCGCCGACGATCAGAGCTGGAAGCCGAGCACCGGCTGGAGGAACAGGTCGAGGGCGCCCGCCGGGAACGGCTCGCCGCCGGTGAGGCTGAGGTGCCCAACGACGATGATGTTGAACGGCGTCGTGTACGTCTTGGCCAGGGTGGAGAAGAGCGCGGTGCCCGCGGGGCTGAGCTGGAGATCGCAGGCGTTCGCGGCGCTCGTGGCGGGACCGGCGGTGCAGTCGGGCGCGGCGGAGGGAGCGGCCCCCGCGGGGATGCTGGCGATGGTGCCGAGCTGCTCGACGCCGGGGTCGGTGGCGGTCGTCGCGGTCGAGCTGCCCACGTAGAGGTCGAGCGGCGGCGTCGCCACGTTGAGCTTCTGCGAGGGGCCCGCCCAGTAGCCCACCCGGTTGATGGTCACCAGGTTGACGACCGGGGAGCTGGTCACGGCCGTCGGGAAGCTCGCCTCCTGTGAGAGGTTGATCGTCTGGTGCACCGTGATGTCGTAGTGCAAGACGCAGTGCTGCTTGCCCGCCGTGGGCGCCGCGTCACAGGTGATCTGGGCGCTCGGCGGGAGCTGCCCGGGGATCGCGGAGCAGGCCGTCGCGCTCGCGGTGCAGTCGACCTCGGGGAAGGTGCCCGTCGGCCCGGCGAAGGCCTGCGAGAGGTTCTGGGACACCTCCTGCGGGGCCATGTCGTAGGTGACCTCCTGGCTGCTGAGCAGGCTGCACGAGGGGCCGGCGACGAGGGTGAGGGAAGCAACGGCGAGGCAAAGGGAACGGGTCTTCATGGCGTCGAGTGTAGCCAAACCCTCGTGCCTGCGCCCGGACGCTCGGTGCGGGGTCGTCGGCGACGTATCGCGCCGGTCATCCTGGGGAACGCCCGAGAGCGTTCCCCGACCGGTCGTCGCCGGCGCTCACTCGCGCTGCAGCGCCGTCACGGGATCGAGCCGCGCGGCCCGGCGGGCGGGGAAGAAGCCGAAGACGATGCCGATGGCCGAGCTCACGCCCATCGCCAGCATCAAGGAGCCCGGGTCCACCCTCATCGACCAGCCGAGCGCGGCCGACAGCCCGAAGATCACGGCGTAGCCGAGAGCCGCGCCGATGAGCCCGCCGGTGAGCGCGAGCACCACGGCCTCCATGAGGAACTGCACCATGATGTCGGCCTCGCGCGCGCCGATGGCCATGCGGATGCCGATCTCGCGCGTGCGCTCGGTCACCGAGACCAGCATGATGTTCATCACCCCGATGCCGCCGACGACCAGCGAGACGGCGGCGATGGCCACCAGGAGCGCCGAGAGCGCGCCGAAGATGCCCTCCTGGAGGGTCTGCAGCTCGGCCTGGGAGCGCACCATGAAGTCGTTGTCGTCGCCGTCGTTGAGGTGGTGGCGCTGGCGGAGGATGTCGGTCGCCTGCTTCTGCGCCCGGCCGGTGGTCTCGGCGCTGGTGGCGCTGAGCATCAGGCCGTGGACGTCGATGGGGCGCGCCTGGATCACGTGGGTGCGCAGGGTGGTGATGGGCATCAGCACGATCTCGTCCTGATCCTCGCCGAAGGGGGAGTTGCCCTTCTCCTCGAGGAGGCCGAGGACCCGGTAGGTGTACCGGCCGATGCGGAGCATCCGGCCGATGGGGTCGAGCGTGCCGTAGAGCTCGCGCGCGGTGGTCTGGCCGATCACGCAGACCTTCTCGTTGACGGCCTCGGCCTCGGGGGTCCACGCCTCGCCCTTGACCACCTTGAGGTTGCGCACGGTGAAGTAGCTGAGGCGCGAGCCGATGACGCTGGTCTTGGCGTTCTGCCCCTCGTACACCGCCTGGGCGCTGGCGCGCATGAAGGGCGCGCACATGTAGATGCTGGTCGCCTCGCGCGGGAGGGCGTCGCAGTCGAGCTCGTTGAGGTGGGAGCCGGCGGAGTTGTCCTTGGCCCCGGAGCGGCGCGCCGAGGTGGGGAAGACCATCAGGGCGTTGGCCCCCAGGCTCGACACCGAGCTGGAGACCGAGGCGCGCGCGCCCTGGCCGAGCGCGATCATGGTCACCACCGCGCAGATGCCGATGGTGATCCCGATGACGGTGAGCCCGGCGCGCAGCTTGTTGCGCCGGACCATGCGCATGGCGATGAGGAGCGAGGCCCAGAAGCGCAGCAGCATGTCACTCGTTCCGCAGCGCGGTGATGGGATCGAGCAGCGCCGCGCGCCGCGCCGGGAGGAAGCCGAAGGTCACCCCGATGAGCACGCTGGTGGTGACCGCGGCGACGACCGCCGGGACGGGCAGCGCCATGGTCAGGTCGAGCGCCTTGGAGAGCCCGGCGATCACCAGGCTGCCGAAGAGGATGCCCACGATGCCCCCGATCAGGCAGAGCGTGACGGCCTCGACCAGGAACTGCACCAGGATGTCGGTGGCCTGCGCGCCGATGGCCATGCGGATGCCGATCTCGCGGGTGCGCTCGGTGACGCTGACCAGCATGATGTTCATCACGCCGACGCCGCCGACGAGGAGCGCCACGCCGGCGATGGCCGAGAGCAGCAGGGTGAGGGTGTCGAAGATCGTCTCCAGGGTGCGCCGCAGCTCCAGCGGGCTGCGCACCACGAAGTCGGGCTCGGCCTCCGGGAGGATGTGGTGGCGCTGCTTGAGGATCGACATGGTCTGCGCGACCGCGCGCTCCGAGGTGAGCTCGCTGGTGGCGGAGGCGATCAGGCTGCCCACGCGGCCCGGCGGCATCGGCGAGACGCGCGCTCGGTGGCTGCCGATGGGCATGAGGAGGCGGTCGTCCTGATCCTCGCCGAAGGGGGAGTTGCCCTTCTTGGTCAGCACCCCGACGACGCGGTAGGCGTAGCGGCCGATGCGCACGTACTGCCCGACGCCGTCCTGGTTGCCGAAGAGCGCCTCCCGCACCGCCTCGCCGAGGACGACGACCTTGGCCTTGAGCTGCTCGTCGGACTCGCTCCACATCTCCCCCCGGGCGATGGTGAAGGCGCGCGCCTCCAGGTAGCCGCGGGTGGTGCCCATCGCCTGGGTCGGCCAGTTGCGATCGGCGACGACCACCTGGACGCCGGCGGCGCTGAAGGGGACCACCGTGGCGATGCTGGACGCCTCCTTGAGCAGGGCGTCGGCGTCGCCCTCGGTGAGGCGGCCCTGGGAGCTGGCGCGCACGCCCGACTGCTGCGTCGCCTGCGGCCAGATGTAGATGACGGTGGCGCCCAGGGAGGCGAAGCGACGGGTGACGGCGTCGCGGGTGCTGGTGCCGAGCGCGACGACGATGACCACCGCGGCCACGCCGATGAGGATGCCGAGGATGGTGAGGGCCGCGCGGAGCTTGGAGCGGGCGATGGCCCGGAACGCGATCCTGATCGCCGCGAGGATCCCCCTCACCGGGTCACTCCTCGACCGGCGGCAGCTCGGCGATGGCGGCGTGGGCGTCGTGGGGGACGTCGTTCACGAGGTCGCTGCGGACGCGGCCGTCGCGCATGGTGATGACGCGCTTGGCGCAGGCGGCGATGTCGGGCTCGTGGGTGACCAGGCAGATGGTGATCCCCTGGGTCCGGTTGAGCTCCTGGAGCAGGGCGAGCACCTCCAGGCTGGTGCGGGTGTCCAGGTTGCCGGTGGGCTCGTCGGCGAGGAGCAGCGGCGGCTCGGTGACCAGCGCCCGGGCGATGGCGACGCGCTGCTGCTGGCCCCCGGAGAGCTGGTTGGGGGTGTGGTGGAGGCGGTCGCCGAGGTTGACCGAGGTGAGGGCCTTGTGGGCGCGCTTGTGGCGCTCGGCCGCGCCGACGCCGCGGTAGACCAGGGGCAGCTCGACGTTCTCGAGCGCGGTGGTGCGGGGCAGCAGGTTGAAGCCCTGGAAGACGAAGCCGATGAGCCGGTTGCGCACCACCGCCCGGGCGTCGTTGCTGCGCTCGGTGACGTCGATGCCGTCGAGGATGTAGCGGCCGCGGGTGGGGCGATCGAGGCAGCCGATGATGTTCATCATCGTGCTCTTGCCCGAGCCGCTCTGCCCGACGATGGCGACGAACTCGCCGCGGGGGATCTCCAGGTCGACGCTGCGCAGCGCGTGGACCGTGACCGCCTCGGTGATGTAGTCCTTGCCCACCGACTGCAGGGACATGAGCACGTCCGCAGGGGTGGCCCGGGGGGCGGGGGAGGAGAGGGGGCTCGCTGTCGCCATGGCTAGAAGGGACCCTTCTTCTTGTTGGGGTCGTCGTTCTCGTCGACCACCAGCTTGGCCCCGCCGAGGTCGGCCTTGAGCTCGGTGTTGATGCCGTCGGTGATGCCGATGTCGACCTCTTTCATCTCCGACTTCTCGGCGCCCAGCGTCTCGTTGGTGACGACGTAGAGGCGGCCCTTGTGGGCGGCCAGGGCGGGGAGCGGCTCCTGCGCGACCTTCTTGCCGTCCTTGTCGACGGAGGGCGCCGGCTTGAAGCGGAGCGCGGCGTTGGGCACCCGGGTGACCGCCTTGGACTCGGCGGTGCGGATGTTGACGGTCGCGGTCATGCCCGGGCGCAGCTTGATCTCCGGGTTGTCGACGTCGACGACCGCCGAGTAGGTGACCACGCCGGAGACGCTGTTGGGGCTGTAGCGGACCTGGCTCACCAGGCCGTTGAACTTCTCCCCGGGGAAGGCGTCGACGCGCACCTCGGCGCTCATGCCCTCCTTGAGCTTGCCCACGTCCGCCTCGTCGATGTCGGCGAGGACGCGCATCTTCCGCAGATCCTGGGCGATCACGAAGAGCACCGGGGCCTGGAAGCTGGCCGCCACCGTCTGGCCGGGGTCGATGGCGCGGTTGATCACGACGCCGTCGATGGGCGAGAAGATCCGGGTGTAGGCGAGCTGGGTCGTGGAGGTCTTGAGCCCGGCGTAGTTCTGCGAGACGGCGGCCTTGGCGGAGACGAGATCGGCGATGGCGCCGTCGTAGGTGCCCTGCGCCGTCTCCAGGTCCTGCTGCGAGCCGATCCCCTCGGCGACGAGCTTCTTGGCGCGGTCGAGGTGCTGCTTCGCCGTGATGAGCGCGGCGTCGGCGTGGGTGACCGTGGCCGCGGCCTGGGCCAGCGCCGCGCGGTTCTGGTCGATGGCGGCGTCGAACAGGGTGGGATCGATGACGGCGAGCACGTCGCCCGCCTTGACCTTGCTGTTGAAGTCGACGAACACCTTGTCGACGCGGCCCGAGACCTGGGCGCCGACCTGGACCTGGAGCAGCGGCTGCACCTGCCCGGTCGACTGGATGGTCTCGACCACGTCCCCCGTGGACACGACCGCGGTCACGTACCGCGGGGGCGGCTTGGGCGCGGTCTTGATCCGCCACAGCGCCACGCCCCCGACCAGGACCGCCAGGCTCGCCACCACGCCGAGCCGGCGCAGCCACTTGCGGCCGTCCACCCGGGAGAGGTCCCGCTCCAGCGCGCCGCGTTCCCCCTTCGGGCTGGCCTTCGAGCTAGGAGGACTGGCCCCCGAGCTGGACGGATGAACCGAGCCTCCGGCAGGGATCGCCCGAGAAATCGGGGCCTGCTGGGCAGGCCCGTCCATGGATGCGCTCGGCTCGGCCATTCGGGTCTCTGCTCATAGCACGCGCGCGTGTCCGCTGCGGGCAGCTTGAAACCCCCGGGGGCCCGTGGCAAAGCGGGGCCAGTCATGGAAAGCCCTGCGATCGCTCCGGATACCGTCGTGACCCTCTCGTATGTCCTCTTCGACGAGCGCGGCGAGGCCGTCGACCGCGTCGGCGAGGGGACCGAGCCCCTCAGCTACGTCCACGGCTACGCCCAGCTCGTCCCCGGGCTGGAGCGGCAGATCGTCGGCCTCACGGCCGGCGCCAAGGGCACCTTCACCGTCGACGCCGAGGAGGCGTTCGGCGACCGCGAGGACGACGCCATCTTCGAGGTCGACAAAAGCGACTTCCCCGACGCGGGGGAGGTGGTCGCCGGCGACGAGTTCATGGCCGAGGGCCCCGACGGCGAGCCCATCGCCATGCGCGTCGTCGAGGTGCGCCCCGACGCCTTCGTCGTCGACACCAACCACCCCCTCGCCGGCCAGCGCGTCCGCTTCGAGGTCGTCGTGACCTCGGTCCGCGCCGCCACCGAGGAGGAGATCGCCGCCGCCCAGGCCGAGCTGGAGCAGGCGATCGCCGACGAGGACGCGTGCGGCTGCGGCCACGAGCACGGCGACGATCACGATCACGATCATCCCCACGATCACAGCGACGTGGAGCTGATCCAGCTCGGCAAGAAGAGCTGAGGGAGACGAACCGAACATGAAACCGGAAAAGAAGCAGGCGGCCTGGATGTACGATCTCCGGGTGCGCGAGCGGCTCCTCGGCAGCGGGCAGCTCGATCCCAAGGTCGTCGAGCGCTACCTCGCCGAGCTCCCCGATCTCGAGGGCTACGCCGAGGGCATCCCCTTCGAGCAGCCGGCCCTGGCCGGTCACGTCGAGCCGCACACCGGCGCCCGCCCCCAGGTCCCCGTTCGCTCCTCGGACGGTTCAACGTGAAAGCCAAGCCGGTCGGAGAGCCTCCCGCCCAGGACCTGCCGACGCTGGACTTCTCCACGTTCGTGCTGGGCTTCATCGGGACGGCGTACGTCCACCTGGGCGACGCCCCCACCCCCGAGGGGCCCGCCGAGCGCAACCTGCTCATGGCCCGCCAGGACATCGATCTCCTCGGCCTGCTGCAGGAGAAGACCAAGGGCAACCTGACCGGCGACGAGGAGCGCCTGCTCGAGCAGGCCCTCTGCGACCTCAGGATGCGCTACGTCGAGGTCTCGAGGGGAACGTGACGTGAGCGAGACGCGGGGTCACGATGGGGGCCCCAGACCCCGCGTCTCGTCGCTCGTCGCGGCGACGTGGATCGCCCTGTCCCTGGCGGGCTGCCACGACAAGGTGGCGCCCGTCGCCTCCGGCGCCGCGCCGAGCGCGACGAGCACGCCCGAGCCGCCGCCCAGCCCCGCCTCCCGCCTCCCCCCGTCGCTGGTCAGCAGCGACGGCATGCCGGTCTCGTTCGCGCCGCTGGCGCGCCGGGCCGATCCCGCCGTGGCCACCGTCAAGGCGCGGGTCGAGCGCGAGACCGCCTCGGGCCGTCGCCGGGTGGTCTCCGAGGGCCTGGGCACCGCCTTCGTCTACGATCCCGACGGGCTCCTGCTCACCAACAACCACGTCATCGAGGACGCCAGCGACGTGCAGGTGATCTTCTTCGACGGGCGCGAGCTCTCGGCCAAGGTGGTCGGCCGCGACAAGCACACCGACGTGGCCGTGCTCCGCATCGACGAGCACGCGCTGCCGTCGCTGCCCCTCGGCGACTCCGACGAGATCGAGGTCGGCGACTGGGTCGTCGCCATCGGCAACCCGTTCGGCCTCTCCCACACCGTCTCGGCGGGCATCCTCTCGGCCAAGGGGCGCACCCGCGAGGACGTCAAGGGCCTCGATCCGAGCGGCTACTTCAATTTCCTCCAGACCGACGCCAGCATCAACCCCGGCAACTCCGGCGGTCCGCTGCTCAACCTGCGCGGCCAGGTGGTGGGGATCAACGCGGCGGTGCGGGCCAACGCCAACAGCATCGGCTTCGCCATCCCCATCAACATGGTCAAGCAGCTCCTCCCCATGCTGCTCCGCGACGGGAAGATCCAGCGCAGCGCCATCGGCGTGCGGGTCGACGCCGTCAACAGGGTCGAGGCAGGGCGGCTGAAGCGGCCCGACCGCAAGGGCGCGTGGGTCAAATTCGTGGTCCCCGGTGGCCCCGCCGAGCGCGCTGGCATCGCCCCCGACGACGTGATCGTCGCCTTCGACGGCAAGCCCATCTCCGATCCCAACGAGCTGCGCTGGCTGGCCAGCATCGCCGGGGTGAGCAAGAGCGCGAGCGTCCGCATCGCCCGCGGCGAGCGCGTCTTCGATCTCCGGGTCACCCTGGGCGAGCTCGCGGAGGACCCAGGAGAGGACGCCGAAGACCGCTGAGGGTCGCTCCGAGGGGTGCGCAGCCGGCTCCGGTCGGCGAAGCGCCGCGCTCGTCCCCCCGGATCCTCCTCGGAACCCCGAATCCGCTGAAGTAAGCTACCCGTCGTGACGACCTTGCCCTCACCCCCCGAAGCGCCGCGCTCGGAGCTCGGCGATCCCGCCGACGCGGGGGCGATGCGCGGTCATGGCGCTCCCGGGGCGAAGGATCTCGAGGACGTTCCCCCCGACGACCCCGGAACCCCCGCCCCGAGAGGGGCGTTCGGCCGCCCGGTGAATAGGTCCTCCGGGGACGCGTCCAATCGCGAGGCAAGGCAACGCGAGGCGGAAGAGGATCGTGAGCTCATCAACCTGGCAAGAAAGGGCGACAAGACGGCGTTCCGCCGGCTCGTCGAGCGGCACCAGCGCCGCGCCTTCGCGATCGCCATGGGCCTGGTCCGCGACGAGAACGACGCGCGCGAGCTGGTCCAGGAGGCCTTCCTCCGCGTTCACCGCGGGCTCGGGGCGTTCCAGGGCGGCTCTTCGTTCTTCACCTGGCTCTACCGGATCATCACCAACCTGGCGATCGATCTCAAGCGCAAGCCCGGCCAGCGCGACGTCGAGCTCGACGAGAACCACGGGGCCGAGCCGAGCGGGGACTTCGCGCTGGTGTCGCGCATCGACGGCGCCGACCCGCTCGACGTCATGCGCCGGCGGGAGATCGCGGCCCGCATCCAGAGCGCCCTCGCGGCCCTGCCGGCCATTCACCGGAGCGTCATCCTGATGCGCGAGGTCGAGGGAATGTCCTACGAAGAGATGGCCCAGGCGGCAGGCGTGTCCAAGGGCACGATCATGAGCCGCCTCTTCCACGCGCGGCAGAAGCTGCAGCGCGCCCTGGCCGATTGCTACGCGGAAGACGGCCGGAAGGTGCAGCGCGCGACCGAGGAGCCGGAGGAGGAGGTCTCATGACGATTCGTGGAGCAAGTGACACCTCCCCGCCGACGGACCTCGAGCTGATGCTCTATCACGACGGGGAGCTCGGCGAAGCGCGGCTCGTCGCCGTGCAAGCCTGGCTCGAGCGCCAGCCGGAGGGCGCCGGCGCCCGCAACACGCTGATGGCGCTGGGCCTGGTCTCGGACCTGATCCGCGCCCGCTCCGACGAGGCTCTTGCCGGCGACGAGGGCGGCCTCGGAGCGTCGGGCGCCTTCGACGTCGCGGACGCGGTCATGGAGCGGATCGCGGCGGAGCCGGTCCTCGCCACCCCGGCGCCCGAGAGCGCTCCCCGACCCGCCCTTGGAGCCGCCCCCAGAGCCGCGGCCAACGACAACGCGCGCAGCTTCTACGTGATCGCCTCCGCGGTGGTCGCCGCGGCCGCCGCCGTGCTGCTCTGGGCCCGCGTGCCCGCCCCCGCCCACCACAGCGAGGTCGCCCAGGTCACGGCGGCTCGGTCGGGCGGCGCGGCCACCGCCGAGCCCGGCATCGATCACGGCGTCGAGGTCGCCGCCGTCAATTTCGGGGCGCGCATGGGCGCCGTCTTCTACGTCCCCGATGGGAATTCCGAGTCGAGCACGACCACCGTGGTGTGGCTCTCCGACGACTCCGCTGGAGAAAACCAATGACGCATCTGCTCGTTGCCATCGTGGCCGCCGCCGGGATCAGCCTCGCCATGGACGCGCCTGCCAGCGCGACGCTTTCCGGGTGGGCCACTCCGATCGACCCGGGCTCCAGCGCCGCGCCGGCTCAGTCGCCCGGTCCGGCACCGGGGCCCGCGCTCGCGCCGGCGGCGATCTCGTCCGAGGTGATGATCCTTCACGCCACCAACGACAACTCCGGCATCGACCCCAGGATCGGCAACATCCCCGCGCTGAGCAAGCCCCCCTTCTCGTCGTACAACAGCTACAAGCTGCTCGACCGGACGGCCACGCCCCTCAAGAAGGGCGAGGCGGCGCCGCTCAAGCTGCCGACCGGACGCGAGCTGCGCCTCGTCTACAAGGATGTGATCCAGGCGCAGAAGCAGGGCGACCCGCCGCGCTACGTCATCACCGCGAGCATCGAGGCGGCCAACGGCAACTCGTTCCTCCCGCTCGTGGAGGTGAACGCCAAGCCGGGCGAGGTCTTCTGGGTCGGCGGCCAGGAGTACAAGGGCGGCAGCCTGTTCATCGGGATCAAGGTCAGCCCGTAGCCATCCTGGGGAACGCTGAGAGCGTTCCCCGATGGGCCAACCTGGGGGCTCGAGACTGCTCGCTGGCAGCGTCCGTCGCGGACCGCTCTCGGGGTCCGCAGGATGAGCCGCGTCCGTCGCGGAACGCTCTCGGGCGTTCCGCAGGATGGAAAAAACGAGCCGCGTACCGCGCCGGAAGGGGGGGCTAACCGGCGCGCGCGCGGCTCGGGGCTGAGAGTGTCAGCTGCGGCGTCGTTGTCGAGCCGAAAGTGATCCTTTTGTGCGCGCGTGCGGGGTGCCCGTGCGCTTTCTGCTCATTCCCGGCTCCGGTGTCCGTCGCAGACGCGCGCTCAGAAGTGGGCGCGGCGCGCGACGAGGGTCGAAGCGATCGACGCGGCGAGCGCCAGCGCCGCGGAGGCCGCCCAGGCCACGGCGGCGCTCCTCCGCAGATCGCGCGCGCCCGGTGCGCCACGCTCGAGCTGCATCCGGATGGCGAGCGCGCTCACGGCGAGGAGCATCGCCGCGAACGCCGCGTTTTGCTTGCGCTCGAAGAGCCAGCCGAGCTCCAGCGAGTCGAGGAAGAGTCGCTGCCGCAGCCGGGCGCGATACGGATCGTGGAGCGCGAGCCCGAGCCCTCCGGCGGTGAGGATGAGCGCGACCGCCGCGGCGCCGAGCAGGCGCACCGCCCGGCGTGTCTCCGCAGGGCGCGCACCGAGCCACGCCGTCGCCACCAGCGCGGCCGTTGCCGCCCAGGCGACGACCGCGTGGAGCCGCTCGATCGATCGCAGCGTCGCGGGGCTCACGGCCTCAGCGCCCCCTGCGCCACGATCGCCGCCACCGCGACCACCAGCGACGCGAAGAGCCCGCGAGCGGCGGTCGCCGGCGAGCGCACCGCCAGCGCGTACCCGCCGAACCCGGCCGCGCCGCCGAGGTAGAGCGCGATCGCGGCGCGCCACACGAAGGGGCTCCGATCGGCCCAGATGAGCATGGCGGGGTTGGGCTCGGGGAAGAGCGCGCGCTCCAGCACGCGCACCGACGCGTAGGCGATCACCGAGGTCGCCGCCCCCGCGGCGATGCCCATCAGCCAGGGGGAGCCGAGGGCTCGGGGGCGCCCGTCGTCGCGCTTCACAGGCCCAGGCTCTCCAGGTAGCTCGCGTCCGCCCGCTCCACCGAGAGGAACGCCGCCGCCAGCACGCCGGCGACGCACGCCGCCGCCCAGACCGCGCGCGCCGTCGAGGCGCGCGCGTTCACCGCGAGCGGGACCGCCCGCGCGACCACGCCCAGCGCCAGCACGAGGGCGCCGAACCAGAGGAACGGCCGCGCGTCGCCCTCGCCGTGGAGGCGCACCAGGATCGCCGCTGCGCTCCCGAGGTAGAGCGAGAAGGCGACGGCCATCGGCCGCACCACCAGCCCAGGCACATCGCGGAGATCGCGGGCCTTCGCGGCGAGGCGCGCCAGCGAGGCGACGCCGATCGCCCCGAGGGCGCCGAGCACTCCCAGGGCGAGGGTGCGCAGCCCCTCACGCTTGGCCGCGCGCCGCACCGTCCGGGTGAGCACCGGCGACAGGTCCGGCTGGCGCTCCACGTCCGCCAGGGCCTCGCGGATCTCGCCGCGCTGGCGCCGCAGCGTCCACAGCTCGGACAGCGCCAGCGCGCGGGTCAGCCGGTCACCGGAGGCATCGCCGGCGGCGGCCGTGAGGGCAGCGAGCGCGCGCGCCGGGTCCCCGAGCCGGTGCCACCACGCCTCCGCGACCACGAGCCGCGCCTCGGCGCGGACCCGGCCGTCGGGGAAGGCCTCGAGATCGCGCGCGAGCGCCTCGATCGTGTCGCGGTCGGCGGCCTTGCGAGGATCGCGGCGCACCGCCTCCAGCTCCGCCAGCGGGCCGAAGGCGCCCTCGGCGTGCCCCGCCAGATCGTCGGCGCGGGCGCGAGCGACGCCGGCGCAGGGCGCGCTCGCGTCGGTGGCGATCGCCGCCTGGTAGGCGGACAGCGCCTCCTCGAAGCGCAGATCCTTTGCGGCCTGCTCGGCCCGAGCGCAGCTCGCCTCCGCGGCGGCGCGCGCGCTGGCCCCGGGGGTGGGCTCTGCGGCGTCGGCCGAGCGGGCGCCGCCCAGCGCGCACGCCACGAGGAGGAGCGTGACTGCTCCCCGCGAACCCGCCGTCTGCATCAATGGCCGCCGGCCGGTCGCTTGAGCGGCAGCTCCGCGAACTCGATCGGCTGCCTCATGCCCCCATCGGCACCGAACGGGCAGTGCCTGCACCTGGAGTTGCAGCAGTAGCCACGCTTCCGGTGGTAGGCGGCGGTGAACACGAACTTGCCCGCGTCCATGTAGTAGTCGACGCCCTCGACCAGCCGCGCAGGTTTCCCGGGTTGCATGAAGGTCTCGCCGCGGGGACGGTGCCGCCGGGGCTCGGTGGTTATAGGGTACCACCGAATGCGTCGCCTTCACGAGCTTCCGCTCCTCGTCACCGTGCTCGCCGCCTTGCCGGCGTGCGACGGGTGCCATGGCTCCAAGCCTTACACGCCCTACACGCTCTCGGACCCGCCTGCGGCCTCGATGGACGCCTCGACCGCCGCGGGCGAGGCAGGGGACGCGGGAGCCCCCGGCGATGGAGGTCCCGGGTTCGTGGCCGTCGCGGCCGTGGCAGCTCCGGGCGACGGCAAGAGCTGGCCGCTCCAGAGTGGCGCGGCGCAGCCGCCGGCGGGGCACGCGTTCGCCGAGGGCCTGGTGCTCGATGCCGATGGCGACGACAAGCCCGACCTGATCGCCTGGGCACGCGCGCCCGACGGTCTGCGCGGGGAGGTGTGGTTTGCCCCTGGCAAGAGCCCCGAGGCTGGCCGCACCCTCGCTGCTCTCCCCGGCGACCTCGCTGCGCCGGGGTGCAACCCCAGCGCCTCGCTGACCCGCATCGGCGCCGCCATGGTGGTCTTCGATTTCGACCCGCGCTGCGGCGCCCGCGCCCGCGATCGCGCGGCCCACTGGATCGCCGTGTTCCGGCTGGTCGCCGGGGCTCCTCCGGAGCTGGGCCTCGAGCTGCGTCTCGGCGCCCCTGCCGACGGCGAGTCGCTCGCGGTCACGCTCGACGGCCGCGATCGTGACGGCGACGGCCGCGGCGACCTCACCGCCACTCTCTCCCTGGGCGGCGCCCCCCGCCCGCTGGTCGCTGCCGGCAACGCGGCCGCGACGCTCGCGTTCTTCGACCGCCCGGCGGGCCTCTCGCGCGATCCCACCGAGCCCGACGCGTCGCTCAAGGCCCTCGCGGCCGGGCTCGTGGCCGACGGCCGCAAGAAGACCACCGCCTCCCGGGTCGCCGCCGCTGCCGGCGCGGCCCGCCGCCTCTGGGCGCTGCTGTGCGAGGAGGCGGGCAAGCCCGTCGTCACCACCTCGGCCGGTCCGGTGCGCTGCGGCGACGTCCACCTGGCCGACGACGCGGCCATCGCCGAGGCCGAGGCCGCGGTGAACCTCGGCGATCCCCTCGGCGCCGTCGCGGCGCTGAGCCGGCTGGAGGGCCGGCGCCGCGATCTCGACGCCTTCGTGGGCAAGTCGATCCCCTCGATCGAAGGCAAGCTGGTCCACGCCACGGCGGTCGCCCCCGACGTCCAGCCGTCGCCGTCCTTCGGCCCGATCGCCTTCAACAACGGCGGCGACCTCCTGGTGCGCGCCCGCGACCGGGTGGTCCGCGTCGACCGGACCTCGTGGGAGGAGGCGCCCATCGACGCCGCCCTGAAGTGGCCCACCCGCCTCGCCTGGCCCGTGGAGGCTCCGGCGTGGACGCTCGTCTCGGTCGAGGAGCGCTGCGACGCGCCCACCCTGGTGGCGCGCTTCTCGGTCGCCGGCGAGACCCTCGACGTCCCTCTCCCGATCCTGACCCCGTCCCGGTGCATCCCGTCCCCGCGCGTCCCGGTCGACATGCTCGGCGGCTCGGCGCAGGGCCTGCTGCTCTCGATCCACGGCGACCTGCTCGCCCTCCCGCGCGACGCCCAGCCGCGCCCGGTGCTCGCCGACACGCTGGCGCTGGCGCCGGGATCCTCGGTCGAGCTCGGCGCGGCGCGCTCCCCGGACGGCAAGGCGATCGCCCTGGCCACCTCGCGTGGGGTGCTGGTGGCGACCCTCAAGGGCCAGGGGCGGGCCGCGACCGCCAAGCTGTGGACCTCTCCGGCGCTCGACAGCCCCACCGCGTGCGTGCCGAACAACGCCGCCGACCGGATCGCCTGCGCGGTGAAGGGGGCGGTGGCGATCTACGACGCCCGGTAGCGCCCCCTGCGCTCCCCGTCGCGGAGCCCGGCGACTGGTACTAGGATGCGCCGCCATGACGGACGACATCTCCGAGCTCACGGCGCGGTACACCTACGGCACCTGGCGGGCGCAGCGCGGGTGGAAGCCCATCCACGTCACCAGGGCGGAGGGCTGTTACTTCTGGGACGCGTCCGGGAAGCGCTACTTCGACTTCTCGTCCCAGCTCATCTGCTCCAACCTCGGCCACCAGAACCAGGCCGTCATCGACGCCATCTGCGCCCAGGCGCGGGAGCTGGCGTTCATCAGCCCGTCGCACACCTGCGACATCCGCGCCAAGCTCGCGGTCAAGCTGCTCGAGGTGATGCCGGCGGGCCTCGACAAGTTCTTCTTCGCCACCTCCGGCACCGAGGCCAACGAGGCGGCCATCAAGATCGCCCGCCTCTACACCGGCAAGCACAAGATCATCGCCCGCTACACCTCGTACCACGGCTCCACCGCGGGCGCGGTCGCGGCCACCGGCGACCTGCGCCGCTGGTTCATCGAGCCCACCGGCAAGATCCCCGGCGTCATCTTCGGGCCCGAGGTCAACTGCTACCGCTGCCCCCTCGGCCACACCTACCCGACGTGCAACGTCGCCTGCGCCGACTACCTCGCCTACATGATCGACCACGACGAGAACGTCGCGGCGATCATGATCGAGCCCATCGTCGGCACCAACGGCGTGCTGGTGCCGCCCCCCGAGTACCTCCCCCGCCTCGCCGCGCTCGCCAAGAAGCGGGGCGTGCTCCTCATCGCCGACGAGGTGATGACCGGCTGGGGCCGCACCGGCAAGTGGTTCGCGGTCGAGCACTGGGGCGTGACCCCGGACATCCTCACCACCGCCAAGGGCGTCACCAATGCGGCCGTCCCGCTGGGCGTCGTGGCCACCAGCCGGGCCATCGCCGATCACTTCGAGGACAACTACTTCGCCCACGGCCACACCTACGAGGCGCACCCGATCACCCTCGCGCCCGCCATCGCCGCCATCGACGAGTACCGCCGCCTCGACCTGATGAACCGCTCGACCAAGATGGGCGAGATCCTCGGCGCCAAGCTGCGCAAGCTCGCCGAGAAGCACCCCTCCATCGGGGACGTGCGCGGGCTCGGCCTCTTCTGGTGCGTGGATCTCGTCAAGAACCGCGCCACCAAGGAGCCGCTCAACACCCCGCAGGAGAAGGCGGCCCGCAAGCCGCTCGTCGTCGACGCCGTCGCCGCCGAGATGACCAAGCGCGGCGTCACCGTGCTCTCCTGGGTCAGCCACCTGGTGATCGCGCCCCCGCTCATCGTCACCGAGGAGCAGATGGACGAGGGGCTGGCGGCGCTCGATGCGGCGCTGGACATCGCCGACGCTCACGTCGAGGGGTAGTCACCCTGGGGAACGCTCGCGCGTTCCCCGACGAGTCACCCCGTCGAAATCCTGCCGCGTCTTGCGCGCGGCAGGGCGTGGTTAGCTTCTCGGGCGATGAACACGCAGCCCCTCGCCCCTGCCGTTCCCGCCGCGATGCCCTCGCAGGACGACCGCCTGCTCGCGGCGTTCGCCCACCTCTCGTTCCTCACGGGCTTCTGGCTGATCGCGCCGATCGCGATCTATTTCCTCAAGCGCAAGGAGTCGCGCTTCGTCGCTTTCCAGGCGCTGCAGGCCGTCTTCGTCCAGCTCTTCTGGTGCGTGATGATGACGTGCAGCGTCTTCGTCGTCACCGTCCTGACCATGGGCGCCAGCCTGAGCAGCCACCACGAGCTGTCACCGCTGTTCGCCCTCCTGCCCACCCTTGGCATGCTGGGCGGGGGCCTCGGCCTCCTGGGCCTGCACGGGCTCGCCGCGTACCGGGCCTGGTGCGGGCGCGACTGGTCGATCCCCGTCGCCGGAGGCATGGCCCGCGCCGTCCAGGCCGCCGACGAGGGTGCCGTCCGGGCGTGAACGTCAGCCCCGACCCAATCACCGTGCACGATTCTGCAACGGCAGTCCGCACCGCGAAGCGTCAGCGAGCGGAGGCCATCGATGGCACCAAGCCTCGGTGCCCTCCCGAGCCTCCGCTCCCTCACGGTCGCGGTGCGGGTGGCAATGCCCGCACTGTCCGAGAATCTCGCTCGGTGACTTAGTCCGCGGTCCCGACCGGGGGCGCCGCCAGGCGTCGCCCCCGCACCATCTCGATCACCATGGGCAGCACGCTCAGCCCGACGATCGCCAGGATGACGATCTCGAAGTTGTTCTTCACGATCCGGATGTTGCCGAACGCGTAGCCCGCGAGGGTGAGCAAGAGGACCCAGGCCGCCGCGCCGGCGACGTTGTAGGTGAGAAAGCGCCGGTACTTCATCGCGCCGATGCCGGCGACGAACGGCGCGAAGGTGCGCACGATGGGCATGAAGCGGGCGAGGATGATGGTCTTGCCGCCGTGCCGCTCGTAGAACGCCTCGGTGCGCAGCAGGTGCTTCTTGTTGAAGAAGATCGAGCCCTCGCTCCGGAACGCCTTGGGCCCGATCGTGTGGCCGATGGAGTAGTTGACCGCGTCACCGAGGACGGCGGCGGCGAAGAGCAGCGCCATCACCAGCGGCAGCGAGAGCGGCGAGCCCTCGGTCGCGGCGAGCGCGCCCACTGCGAAGAGCAGCGAGTCGCCGGGGAGGAAGGGCGTCACCACCAGACCCGTCTCGCAGAACACGACGAGGAAGAGGATCCCGTACACGCCCCCGCCGAGGCTCGTGGCCCAGTCGTTGAGGTGCTTGTCGAGGTGAAGGAAGATGTCGACGAGGTGCTTCAGGTCCATGGGGGCAGCGCCTGCCTAGCGCAGCTCGCCCGGCGTGTCGAATGTTCGGCACCGGGGCCGCCGGCGTGACCGGGGCGCCCTTCGACGTCGCGAACGGCACGATCACCCCGGGGCACCCCCTCGGAGCGGAGCGCGGCTACCAGCTCTGCATCCGCTCGATGAAGCTGTAAGGGTAGCCCCAGTCCGGCTTCGACGCCGCGTCCAGCTCCTTGACGTCCTCCGGCGAGAGCTTGACCTCGAGCGCCTTCAGGTTGTCCTCGAGCTGGGCGACGGTGCGGGCGCCCACGATGATCGAGCTCACCTCGGGGCGGGCGAGCAGCCAGCCGAGCGCCACCGAGGCGTGGGTGGCCTCGCGCCGCGCGGCCACCTTGCCGAGCACGTCGATGAGGTTCCACATCCGGTCGTTGTCGTAGGCCTGGTAGCTCTCCTTCCAGCTCTCCAGCCGGGAGCCCGCGGGCGCCGCCTGCCCCTTGCGGTACTTGCCGCTGAGGAAGCCGCGCGCCAGGGGCGACCACACCAGCACCCCCAGGCCGAAGGCCCGGCACGCCGGCACCACCTCGCGCTCGGCGTCGCGCACCGCGAGCGACCACTGGAGCTGCACCGACTCGTAGCGGTGGGTGCTCCGGCGGTCGGCGGTCCACAGCGACTCCACCAGCCGGTAGCCGGTGTAGTTGGAGCAGCCGAAGTAGCGGATCTTGCCCTGGGTCACCAGGTCGTCGAGGGCGCGCAGCGTCTCCTCCACGGGCACCGAGGTGTCCTGCATGTGCACCTGGTAGAGATCGATGACGTCGGTGCCGAGCCGGCGCAGCGACGCCTCGCAGGCGGCGAGGATGTGCTTGCGCGACAGCCCCATGTCGTGGGGCCCGGGCGGCGGCGAGCCGAACCCCAGGGGGAAGCGGCACTTGGTCGCCAGCAGCACCCGGTCGCGCTTGCCGCGGATCCACTCGCCGGTGAGCTCCTCGCTGCGCCCCTCGCTGTAGACGTTGGCGGTGTCGATGAGGTTGATCCCGGCGTCGACCGCGGCGTCGAAGACGCGCCGCGCCTCCTCGTCGGGCGAGGTGACGCCCTTCATGAAGCTGGTCGACTCGCCGAAGGTCATCGCGCCCAGGCTCAGCGCGCTCACGCGCAGGCCGCTCTTTCCCAGGTTGCGCAGTTCCATCCGGAGTGCGTAGGCAGGGTCCCCGGCTCCGTCAAGCGCGGCGGTCTCAGCGGCCGTAGCGCTCGAGGTACCCGCGCAGCCGCAGCTTCCGGCGCGTGCTCTCCGAGCTCATGTACCGCACGGTGCCGAAGATGGGGCGCTCGGGGCCCCAGGCGCGGTCGTAGCGGCCGAACGTCCAGAGGATCCCCGAGTACGAGTTGGGATCGCGCCCGTCGAGCGCGTACTTGTTGTTGAGCTCGATGAGCACCGCGAGCGCCTCCTCCGGCGAGCGCGACCACTCGAGCACCTTCTTCCCCCAGAGCATGCGCAGGTAGTTGTGCATGCGCCCCTCGCGCACCAGCTGGCGCTGGGCGGCGTTCCAGATCTCGTCGTGCGTCTCCGCCGCCGAAAGCGCCGCGAGCGGGTAGACGACCGGCCGGCGATCCGGCGCGTGCTTCTCCAGCGTGGCGAGGGCCCACGAGGGCAGCGAGGTCAGCCGGTCGTGGTCCTCGCGGTGCGCGCACATGTTGAAGCCGAGCTCGCGCCAGGTCACCAGCTGGTCGAGGAAAGCCTCGGCCGCCCGGCCCGCGTTCCACCAGCCCTCGCGCCGACCGTTCGCCTTGGGGGCGAGCTTGGCCTCGGACCACCCGGCGTGGCGGGTCACCCGCGCGAAGACGTCGTGCGCCGAGAGGTGACCGAAGTGCAGGTAGGGCGAGAGCCCGCTGCCCGCGTCGGCGTCGGGGTCGTCGCGCTCGTCGGGGTAGCGGTCGAGGCGGGTGGCGACGAAGCGATGGAGCGCCGCCTCCGCCGCCGCCGCGCCCCCACGGAGGAAGGAGACGGTCACCCCGTGATCGATGGGCAGCGCGGCGAGCTCGCTCGCACCGCCGCCCAGCAGCGCGGCGCTCGCCCGCGGCCAGCGCGCGGTGATCGCGGCGGGCAGCGCGCGCAGGGCGGGCAGGTCCACCTTCGCCAGCGGATCGGCGAGGGGCCGCTCGCCCAGGTGATCCCGCAGACACTTCTGCAGGTGCAGGCGAAACGAGGCCGCCGTGGTGAAGACGCGGTCGGTGGCGCGCATGGGATAGAGGCCGTTGCCGTCCACGGCCTCCATCGCCACCGGGCACCTCGCCGCGGCTGCGGCAATCATGCGCGGGAGGAAGAACGCGGGGTAGTCGTCGGTGACCACCACGGCCGCGTGCGCGGCGAGGGCCGCGAGCAGACCCTTGCCCGCGCCGGGCGTCGGCTCGACGTAGGGGCAGTAGTGGACGGGGGTCGCGGCGAAGCGCCGTTCGTTGTCCGCCATACCGTCGATCACGAAGCGGTGGAGCCGGTCGCTCGCCCACGCGTAGCCGGCGCGGAGCGGCTCCAGCACCACCAGCGGCAGTCCTCGCGCAGCGGCGTGGGCGAGCGCCCGCTGCAGCGCGAAGCTGTGGTGCGTGCGGCGCGCCGCGATCATCCAGTAGAGGACGAACGATCCGGCCGGATCGAGAGGGGCTCCGTTGCAGGAGCGCACACGGAGCGCGGGGACGTCGAGCACGGGCGTACGTCTAGGGCCGGCGATCGATCCGTCCATGGTCACCGGTGACGAAAGCGGTCACCGTCGCGACCAGGGCACCTCGCCGTATAGCCCGACGCGAATGTGCTCGGTAAAAATGTTGCACGCCCGGGTTGCACAGCTCCGCCCTCGCTGTGCTAGGGTCGCTCCGTTTCCAGGAGGCTTGACGCATGAAGATGAATTGGTTTTTCCAGACGGGTGTTGCCGCTGTTTCCCTGACGGCTCTCGTGGCCTGTAGCAGCACGACCAGCACCGGCACGGGCGGCACGGGCGGCACGGGCGGCGACACCACCACCACCGCCAACGGCGGCGCGGGCGGACAGGGCGGCGCGAGCCCCTACACCGGCAGCAAGACCTGCAACGACTACATCACCGGCAGCGACTGGGGCATGACGCTCACGATGTCGGACTTCTCCGACGAGGCCGGCTACAATGCGTGGGACGCGCTCAACACCTGCGCCTGTACCACCACCAACGCCAGCAACTGCGACCTCCTCTGCAACAGCACCACGTCCCCCGGCTTCTGCGCGGGCATGGCGCCGGTCGCAAACGGCCAGTGCGTGACCTGCCTCCAGGCGACCACCGCGCCGGGCTGCGGCGCCGAGTACACTGCCTGCCAGGCCAACTGATCCCGACGCCAGGTCGCGACGGGGGATACCCCCGGAGCTTCCGGCATCTCGATCCGCGGCGCGCTTCGCAAGGGGCGCGCCGTGTCTCTTTTGTGCTTCGTGGTACCCTCCCGCCGCCATGCTCGCCCCCCGGACCCCAGGAGCTCCCGTCCGCCTCGCGCTCGGCTGCATGAACTTCGGCAAGCGCACGCCCGCGGCCGAGGCCGAGCGCATCGTCCAGCGCGCCCTCGAGCGCGGGATCACCTTCTTCGACACCGCCAACGCCTACGTCGACGGTGAGTCCGAGCGCATCCTCGGCCAGGCCCTGCGCGGCCGCCGCGACGGCTGTACGGTCGCCACCAAGGTCGGCGCCGCTCGCCCCGGCGGCAAGCCGGAGGGCCTTTCCCGCGCCGTGATCCTCCGCGCCCTCGACGCCAGCCTGAGCCGCCTCGGCATGGACCACGTCGACGTCTACTACCTCCACGTCCCCGACCACGCCGTCCCCATCGAGGAGTCGCTCGCCGCCATGGAAGAGCTCCGCCAGGCCGGCAAGATCCGGGCGCTCGGCGTCTCCAACTACGCGGCCTGGCAGATCCTCGACATGATGGGCCTCGCTGCGGCGAGCAAGGCGCCGCGGCCCGCCATCGCGCAGGTGATGTACAACCTGCTCATCCGCCAGATCGAGACCGAGTACGTCGCCTTCGCCCGCAAGCATCCGCTCCACACCACCGTGTACAACCCGCTCGCGGGCGGGCTCCTCACGGGCAAGCACACCCGGGCGAGCGTCGCGGAGAAGGGGTCGCGCTTCGACAAGAACCGGCTCTACCAGGGGCGCTACTGGTCGGACCGCTTCTTCGATCTGGTCGACGCTTACGGCGCCGTCGCCCGCGACGAGGGGCTCAGCCTCGTCGACCTGTCCTATGCCTGGCTCGCCGGGCAGCCCCACGTCGACTCCATCCTGGTGGGCCCCGCCTCGATCGCGCACCTCGACGCCGCGCTCGACGGCTGCGCCCGGACGCTCTCGCCCGAGGTGCGGGCGCGCATCGACGGGATCCACCGCGCCTACCTCGGCACCGACGCGAGCTACGTGAGGTGAGCGTGCTCGCGCCGGGCGCGGCGGACCTCGATCTCGACGGCCCGCTGGCGCGCTTCGCCGCCGAGGGCTACGCGCCGCTGGGCCCGGTGCTGGCGGGCGACGCCATGGCCGCCCTGCGCGCCCGCGCCGACGACATCATGCTCGGCCGGGTGGTCTACCCCGGCCTCTTCTTCCAGCAGGACACCACCACCGGGCGCTACGACGACCTGGAGTTCGGCAAGGGCTGGACCGGGCCCTCGCTCAACTACCGCAAGATCGAGAAGCTCGAGCGCGACCCGCTCTTCCTCGCCTGGATCCAGAACCCCCTCTTCGGCCGCATCGCCCGGGCGCTCCTCGGCGAGGCGGTGAGCATCTACCGCGCCGTGCTCTTCAGCAAGGCCGCGCTCGGGGGCACGGTGCTGCCCTGGCACCAGGACGGCGGCCGCTTCTGGGGCCTCGACCGCGACCCCATCCTCCAGATCTGGACGGCCCTCGACGACGCGCCCGTCGCCGCCGGCTGCGTCGAGGTGCTCCCCGGCAGCCACACCGGCGGCCTCGCCACGCCCCTCGGCGGCCTGGTGCCCGCGCCGCTCGCCCTCGCCCGGGACGCCGAGGCGGGCGCTGTCGCCGTTCCCGCGCGCGCCGGTGAGGCGATGCTCATCCACAACCACCTCTGGCACCGCTCCGGCGTCAACGGGACCCCGGCGCCGCGCCGGGCCTTCACCGTGTGCTACATGGCCGCCGAGACGCGCTGCCTCCGCCGCAAGCGGGCGCCGCGCAGCTTCGTCCGCGTGTTCTGAGGGGCGGACGGGGTGGCTGCGAGCCTGTCGCCCGACGTGGACAGGCAGCTACCTTACGCGGACGCCCAGCCGCCCTACTCGCATGACCAGCCGCGGTACGCGGACGCCCAGCCGCGGTACGCGGACGCCCAGCCGCGGTACGCGGACGCCCAGCCGCCCTACGCGGACGCCCAGCCGCCCTACGCGGACGCTCAGCCGCCCTACGCGGACGCCCAGTCGCCCTACGCGGACGCTCAGCCGCCTTGCGTGGATGCTCAGCCGCCCTACGCGGACGCCCAGTCGCCCTACGCGGACGCTCAGCCGCCTTGCGTGGATGCCCAGCCGCTGTACGCGGACGTCCAGCCGCCCTACGTGGACGCCCAGCCGCTGTACGCGGACGTCCAGCCGCCCTACGTGGACGCCCAGCCGCCCTACGTGGATGCCCAGCCGCCCTACGCGGACGACGATTCGCCGTACCCGAACGCCCAGTCGCCCTACGCGGACGCCCAGCCGCCCTACGCGGACGCCCAGCCGCCCTACGTGGACGAGCCGTCGGGGTACGTGGAGAAGCAGCCGCCGCACACGGACAAGCAGCCGCTATGCGTGGACGAGCTGTCGGGGTGCGTGAACGAGCAGCCGCGCCGACCGTCGCCCCGCCGCGCTCAGGGCGCGGGCGGCACGTAGGGGAATGCCCGCCGCGGCTTCGAGGTCACGGAGCCCCTTCCGATCGCCAGCGTGACGGGCGTGTTCGCTGCGATCGTGAACATGACCTCCGGCGCGTTGTCGATCAGCGAGCGGCCGTTCCACGCGTTGAACCCGAGGGTCGCCGGCGTGCCGACCACGTAGGGCAGGATGTTGGGCATGATCCTGTGGACGAAGGAGAGCGCGTACGCCTCTGGATCCTCGGCGGTGCCGTGGGCACGCACCACCGCGGCGACCTTCCGGGTGAGGAGCGCGCCGTGGGTGGAGAAGTCGTCGGTCGGACGACCGGCGTTGAGGTCGTTGCCGAGGGCTCCGTCGAACTGGGCGAAGAGCGGGTGGATCATGGGCAGTCCGGCACGGTTGATCGGGCGCCAGCCGCCGGCGTCGGTGGCGAGGCTGGCGATCGCCCACGCCCCCACGGGCCTCGTGCCCTGGCCCGGGCCGAGCAACTCCGCATCGGGCAGCTCGAGCACGATCGAATAGACCGTGTGGCCGGCGAACAGGTTCCTGGCTCGGCCCGGTGTCCACGAGCCCAGGTCGATCGCGGCGCCGTCCTGGAACGCATGGCCCACGGCATGGAGGACGTCGGGCTCGATCCAGAACGGGTCGCCGGCCTTCCCTGTCCACACCCGGATGCCGTCGGCGCCGACGATGTTCCGCTCGGTGTCACCCTCCGCCACCAGCGTGCCGGGCGCGAAGGGATCGGTGGCGTCTGCCCCGGTGATCCGGCGAAGCGTGAAGTGCTGCGTGCCCTGCGCATCCCGCGCAGCGAAGACGAACCGGTAGGTCACATCCTCGACGTGATCGCCGTCCAGATCGAGCTTGAGCTCGTACATCCCCTCGGGGTGGTAGCCGGGCGTGGGGATGGGGCCGGCGATCGAGTGGCAGACGTTGATTGCCAGCACGGTGCCGACCGCGCCGCGGAAGACGTAGAGATCGGTGATATCGAGACGGACATCCTGTCGGGCGATGGGAGAGTCGAGGTGGTGCGACATGGTCTGCTCACTTTCCGGCTCTGGCACGGTTGGACGCCCTGTTGCCAGGCCCATGAAACAACGAGTCCGCGGAACAGCTCAGGCAATCCACGCGGCTACAGGAACGACTGGCTCGCCATCACCACCCCATTGGCCCCCTGGCCGCCCGTGGTCGCATTGCCAGTCCCGCCGACGCCGCCGATTCCGGCAGTCCCCGCCGTCATCGTTCCACCGGTCGGCGCCTTGCCCGTGAAGGCGACGCCGATCGAGTGCCCGCCCCTACCCCCGCCTCCCGGGCCGCCGTAGCCCCCGGAGCCGCCGTAGCCTCCCCCACAGGCGTGCTTGGCCGCCCCGGAGCCGCTGCCCCCCAGGCTGTTGTTGCCGGGGGCGCCGCCGGCCTGGCCGTCGCCGCCGGCCCCTCCCGCGCCGCCGTGCTGCGCGGTGAGGACCACCCCGGTGAGCGTCACCGCCGCGCCCAGGCTCAGCAGCGCGATGCTCGCCCCGCCCGCGCCGCCCGCGCCGCCGTGCTGACCGCCGCAGCCGCCGGTTCCTCCGGAGCCGCCGCTCGCGCCGTAGCGGTCGGCCGTGTTGCCACCGCAGGCGATCGCCGTGGCTCCCGGTGCCGCGCCGCCGCCGCCGCCGCCTTGCCCGGGCGTCCCGTCGACCCCGTCTCCGCCCGCGGTGCCCAGGAATCCGCTCGCCGAGAGCGCGCCCAGCGTCGTGCTCGCGCCCCCGCCGCTGCTCCCGTCGGTGCCGCTCGCGCCGTCGGTGCCGGCCACGCACGCCGCGGTGGCGGTCGCCGCGGCCCCGCCCACGCCCGCGGTCGTGCTGGCCGGAGTGCCGTTGCTGCCTGCGGTGGGCGGTGTGGTGCCGTCCGGAGAGCCGCCATCGCCGCCGGCGCCGCTCACCGAGGGGCCGCCGCTGGGACACATCCGGGTGACCGCGGCCGCGCCGGCATTGCCGACGCCGGCCGTGCAGACGTCGCCGCCGGTGCCGCCCGCCAGCCCATCCAGCCCGGTCGCGCTGCCCGCAGCGCCCGGTGCCCCGGCCGATCCGTTCCCCGCCGTGAAGTCGCAACGGGTGAGCTGCGCCGTCGTACCGTTCGCCAGCACGGCGATCGAGGATGTCCCCGGCTGGACCCCGTCGGGGGCGATCACGTCCACGTCTTCGAGGAGGGTGCCTGACCCTGGATCGAGCACCAGGGCAATCTCGCTTCCTCCGGGGGTGGTGCCGCCGGCGACGGGCTGGAGGGTGGTGCGTGGCGTCCCTGTCCACACCCAGCCATGGTCGCAATCGAGCCCCCCGTAGACCCTCATGCCGGCAGGGAGGTGGACGTTCTCGGTAAAGGTCTTCCCGCAGGCGAACACCGCCTGTCCGGTCGCCTCGGCCTGGTCGATCGCCGCCTGGAGCGTCTGGAGAGGCGAGGCCAGGCTCCCATCCCCACCCGCCGCGGCGGTCGGGCTGGCGAAGACGCCGCAGCCGCTCGCCGGACCGGCGTCGAGGCTGACCGGCGCGCCGGTGCAGGTGGCGCCGGGCCCGCCGTCGCCGCCGCTGCCGGCGTCGGCGTCGCCGGGGCAGGTGAGGGCCAGGGTGCAGTCGCTGGCATCTCGGCCACAACCGGGCGCGCCGAGGGCGGCGCCGGCGAGGAGCAGGCTGGAAGTCAAGGCTATCAAGCGTCGGTCGCGCATCGGATCCCCCGGGGGTCGGGCAAGGAGTCAGAAGGAGCCGGAGACGACGACACCACCGTCGCCGCCGCCGAAGAGGGGAGTCACCCGCAGCCCCGAGGCGGCGCGGCGCTGGGGCCACAGGAAGTACGTCACCGCGCCCACGGCCGCGGCGCTGCCGACGAGGAGGGCGCCCACGCCCACGTCATGATCGGTGTCGTCCGCGCGGAGGGTGCTCACCAGCGTCGGGCAACTGCCTGCGTCGTAGTTGGCGGCGGTGGCCACGCAGCCCTGGTGACCGCTGACCACCTGCGCCGCCAGCACCCGGGCGTCGGCGCGCTTGCCCGCCGAGAGGCCGAGGAACGCCCCGCCGCCGCCGAGCCCCACCGCCGCCACGGCCGCCAGCCCGATACCGGGGATCACGCTGCGGCGCACGAGGGGGAGGGGCTCGGGCGGGGGGAGCGGTCGGGGTCGGGGGACGAGGTCGAGGGTGACCTCGACCGAGGTGCCCTTCTCGGCGAGGAGGCGGCGGGGAGCGCCCGTGTAGCCCTCGAGTCGGGCCTCGACGACGTGCTCGCCGGGCTCGACGAAGACCTCGTCGAGGAGAGGCGCCTCGCCGGCGAGCGCGCCGTCGACGAGGATGGCCGCGCCGCGGACGGCGGACTGGATGCGCAGCGCGGCGACCCCCTGGCGACACTGCTCGTACGCTCGGGTCATCTGCTCGCGGAGCGCCGGCTCGCCGGTGATGGGGAACATGCGCAGCGTGAACGCGAAGTGCGCGGCCCCCTCCCGCAGCTTGCCCTGGGCGAGCTCCGTCGCGCCGAGGTTGCCGGCGATGTCGAAGCCCTTCTTCAGGGCGAACGCTTCTTGATAGGCCGCCTCCGCCTCGGCGAAGCGGCCCTCTTTGAAGGCCTTGTTCCCGGTGGCCATCCAGTGCGCCGCCTGATCGTCGGGCGGGGGTTGATCCGGGGCCGCGAGGGCGCGGCCAGGGGCAGAGCAGGCGAGGAGGGTGACGAGGGCGAGGGTTCGCTGGTTTCGCTGGTTTCTCACGGGACTCTCCGTCTCAGTTCTTTTCCCCGGGAAGCTGGAACGGTGGCGTGAAGGTGGCCCTGGGCGGGGCGCTCGCCGGAGGTGGCCGCGCCGGCTGGACCGCGGGTCTGGGAGCGCTGGTGGGCGCGGGCGCCGCAGGGGCAGGCGTGGCAGCGGCGGCGGCGGACTCCGGGGGTGATACGGCCTGAGGGCGAGGCGCCGGGGCGAACGTCGGCAGTGGTGGTGCTACCGAGATCGGGACCGGAGGCCTGGAGGCAGGTCCTCGAGCGTCCACCGGGCTCTCGCCGCGGGGGCGGATGCGCTGGGCGATGCCCCCCACCACGAGCAGCAAGACCAGGACGAGCGCGGCGCGCATCCCTGCTGGGAGCCTGCGGGGAGGCTCTATCGAGGTCCCGGCGGCCTCGGCCGGGGCTGGAGCTGCGCCGGACGGTGAGCCCTTCGACGAGGCCACGTTGCCGCCGGAGGGAGGCGTGGCGTTGATCGCTCCGCCGGGGAGCAGGGCCGAGCGCGAGCCGTCCGCGGCGGGCTCCCGCCCTTCGAGGAGGCGCTTGTGGGTGGGGACCTTGCGCGGATCGGTCTCGACCGCGAGGACGACGCGCGGCTGATCGAGGGTGGGCTCGGGCGCGGTGTTGTCGCGGAGCTTGATGCCGCTGGCGTGGGCGCGGGCCATGTCGACGCCGCCGGCGCTGATGATGTTGGGAGGGGGCTTGGGCCTCCGCTTGCGAACAACGTCGGGAACGACGTCGGCAACGACGTCGGCAACGACGTCGGGAACCCGGGGCTCCGCCTCGTCGAGGAAAGGGTTGGCGTCAGCCTTGGCCTCGCCGCGATCGTCCTCGCCGTTGCCGCTCATGGTGGTGCCCCGACCCCGCGTCCGCTCCCGGCGACGCGAGGCGCCACGATAGCCTCTCGACTGCTTCGAGGCGAATGATCGTTGCGCGGATCAGGCTTGTTTTCAGGGCTCCAGCGCAGCTCCGCCGCGGGCGAATCGTCGTTCGGGAATTGCCCAGGTGGGGTTCGGGGGCGCCACCGATAGTGTCCCTGCGCAGTCCCACCCTGGTCGGGGTCAGCGGTGCCATCGTCGCTGTCCTCCGGCGCGCTCGGTGCCCACGTCCGGAGCCGCCGGGGCAGGCGCCGTGGCGGGACGGTCGAGCCGGCAGCGCACCTGCACCGCCGAGCCGGCCGCGAGCAGCACCAGGGCGTCGCCGATCTCGTCCAGGGAGAGCACCGCGTCGACGTGGTCGCCGGTGATCGCGTGGACGGGCATCGAGGTCTGCGCAGCTTCCGCGGGCTCCTGCGCGAGCGAGAGGCCGCCGGCAGCCTTGATGTCGAGGAGCCCCTGCAAGCCGTCCCGGCCGCCGCCGGTGAGGACGACGCCGACCACGCGGCTCCCGTACTCGAGCGCCGCGGACGTGAAGAGCGGATCCACGGCCGGCCGGGTGTGATGGACCTTCTCTCCGCGGTCGAGGTGAACCTTCCCCCCGAGGAAGGTCAGATGAAGGTCGGAGGGCGCGACGTAGACGACCCCGTGGGTCACGCGGTCCCCGTCCGCGGGCTCGAGCACGCGGAGGCGCGTCTTGCGCCCGAGGATGGACGACCAGTCCGAGTCGGTGGTGGCCCCGCGGTGGATCACGACGCCGATGGCGGCGGGGAGGTCCGCCGGCAGCCGCGAGAGCACCTCGGTGGTCGCCTGGATCCCCCCGGTCGAGGCGCCGATGACGATCACGTCGCGCGTCCGCCCCTCCTGGTTGATCAAGCCCGGGCGGCCCCGCACCACGACGCCGGCGCCCGCCCGCGCGGGAGTCAAGGTCCAGCGTGCTCGGCGCGCTCGCGATCGGGGTCGGGCACGTCGCGGGACGGCTTGGCAGGGATCTCCGGGGTGTCCGGGCGCGGCGGGATCTCGGGGCGCGGCGCGGGCGGCGCGTCCGGCGGATCGCCTCCTCCACGGGGCCCCGTCGCGGGGTGGCGGATCTCCGGCTGGGGAGAGCCCGGGTCGATCACGGTCGGCGCGCTGCTCGAGGTTTCATTCCGCATGCCCGGGTGCTCGCAGGGTCCGTGCCAGCGCCCGGGCGAGCCGACGGCGGTCGTGGTGGTGGTCGCCCTGTGGCGGTTTGCCACGAGCGCGCACCCGACTCTGGCGGATGCGCTCCCGCTCGATCCCCTTCGCGGTCAGGCGAAGGCGTCGCGCAGCGTGATGGTCTCGTCGCGGCGCGCGCCGACGGACACGATGTCGACGGGCACCTCGATCTGCTCTTCGAGGAAGCGCAGGTAGGCGCGGGCCGCCGCCGGCAGCTCGGCGATGGAGCGCGCGGCCGCCAGGTCCTCCGACCAGCCCGGGAAGCTCTGGTAGACCGGCGTGGCGGTGGCGAGGGCGTCGATGGGGAACTCGCGGGTGCGGCCGCTCGGGGTGTCGTAGGCGACGCACGCGGAGACCGCGTCGAGGCCGGTGAGGACGTCGAGCTTGGTGAGCGCGATGCCGTCGAGGCCGTTGACGCGCGCCGAGAAGCGCAGCGCCGGCAGATCGATCCAGCCGGTGCGCCGGGGGCGCTTGGTGACGGAGCCGAACTCGTGGCCGATGGCGCGGATGCGCTCGCCGACGGCGTCGTGGAGCTCGGTGGGGAAGGGGCCCTCGCCCACGCGCGTGCAGTAGGCCTTGGAGAGGCCGACGACGCGGCGGATGCGGGTGGGCCCGATCCCGACGCCGGAGCAGGCGCCGCCGGAGACCGCCGACGACGAGGTCACGAACGGGTAGGTGCCGTGATCGAGGTCGAGGAGGGTGCCCTGCGCGCCCTCGAGGAGGACCTTGTGGCCGGCCTTGAGCGCGCCCTCGACGAGGGCGGAGGTGTCGGCGACGAGCGGGCGCAGGCGCGCGGCCAGGGGGGCGAGCTCGTCCAGGATGCGGCCGGCGTCGGGGACCACGCCGCCGAGGTCGAGGATGACCGGGCGCCACGCCGCCAGGGCGCGCTCGAGGATGGCGCGCGCGTGCGCCGGATCGGCCAGATCGCCCACGCGCAGGCCCCGGCGGGCGGCCTTGTCCTCGTAGCAGGGGCCGATGCCGCGCTTGGTGGTGCCGATGCGGGAGGCGGCGTCGGCGGCGCCCTCGCGCAGGCCGTCGATGAGGGGGTGGTAGGGGAGGATGACGTGGGCCCGGTCCGAGACGAAGAGGCGGCCGTCGATGGTGTGGCCGCGCGCCTCGAGGGCGGCGATCTCTCCGACCAGGACCGCGGGGTCGACCACCATCCCCTGGGCCATCACGCAGCGGGTCTGGGCCCGGAGGATGCCGCTCGGGATGAGGCGGACGACGACCGTCTCGTTCCCCACCACCAGCGTGTGCCCGGCGTTGGGCCCGCCGGCGTAGCGGACGACCATGTCCGCCGCCTCGGCGTAAAGGTCGACGACCTTGCCCTTGCCTTCGTCTCCCCACTGCGCGCCGACGATCACCACCGCGGGCATCGGTTGTTCTCCCTTTTCATGGCTACGAATTGATTGCGAGGGCGAGCGCCCCGGCGTCGGTGTGCTCGGACACGGCGCCAGAGGCCCGCCGCGTGAGGCGGAGGGTAGCGCGGTCCGGCGCGGGCACGAGCTCGACGAGGTGGGTGAAATGCCAGGCGGCCGCGTACTCGGCCGCGCCCTCTGCGGGCTGGACGACGGCGGCGACGCCGCGGGCGCGCAGGGCGGCGACGACCGCGCGGGTGACCTGGGTGACCTGGGTGGCCTCGTGATCCCCGCTGGAGGCGGCGATCACGGCGCTGGGCGGGGCCTCGTCGATGACCCCGGCCGCTTCGCGCGCCCAGGCGACGGAGTCCAGGTAGAGGGCGAAGCCGACCGCGGGCATCGGCGCGTCGAAGCGGGCGAGGAGGTCGTCGTAGCGGCCGCCGGCGCCGATGGGCTCGCCCGGCCCCGGGGCGAGGATGTGGAAGATCGCGCCGGTGTAGTAGGCGAAGCCGCGCACCTCGCCGAGGTCGAGGCGGAGGACGGCGGGGAGCTCGTCGCGGGCGGCGCTCCAGAGGGCGCGCAGCTCGCCGAGGGGGCCCTCGGCGGCCGTGCCGGCGAGGAGGGGGGCGGCCCGATCGAGGAGCGCTTCTCCCGACACTTCGCCGGGGCCGCCGCCGTGGAGATCGGAGAGGGC
>Ga0302267_10001342_pt1 | contig 31567 bp, 29 predicted proteins | sample III_Bog_E1_3_FD_194555 | JGI IMG/M metagenome (GOLD analysis project Ga0302267, IMG submission 194555) | Peat permafrost microbial communities from Stordalen Mire near Abisko, Sweden - III_Bog_E1_3 | ecosystem: Environmental > Terrestrial > Soil > Wetlands > Peat | place: Sweden: Abisko...
GATGGCGGTGGGGAGCGACTCGATGCCGCCGCCGAGCATGGGGTGGCCGAAGGCGACGAGCTTGTCGCCGGAGACGCGGGTGACGGTGCCCAGGCCCATCGCCGAGACGTCGCCGCGGACGAGCTGGACCCCGATGGCGCCGCCGTCCACGTAGCGGGTCGGGGCGCTGGGATCCTGGCTGGACCCGCCCGCGCCGCCGGCTTGCATGACGTCGACGCCGAGCGGCGTCAGCAGATCGGAGGCGACCTTCATCGCCGCGTTGCCCATGCCGCCGATCAGGAGCGGCGTCGACGCCCGCGCCAGCGCACTGCCGTCCGGCGCGTTGAGCAGCGGGGCGGCGCGGCCGGCCACCTGCGCGGCGTGCGCCGCCAGATCGTAGCCGTCCGGCGCCCCCAGGAACGCGTGCGGCGAGCGCCGCGGCCCCGCGTCGAGCGCGGAGGTGCCGAGCGGTCCGCCGGTGCGGGGGAAGACGGTCCGCGGGATGGGCCGCGCCTGCTCGTCCAGCATCGACTTGATGGGCGTCACCCCGGCGATCGGCTCGACCCCGAAGAGCCAGCCGTACGCGTAGGCGCCGATCATCTTGCCCTCGAGGTAGATGGGGCTGCCGCTCATCCCCGCCACGGTGCGGGTGATGTTGAGCCGCGGGTTCGGCGTCTTGATGATGACCAGGTCCTGGCTCGGCCGGAAGTTGTGGAGGACCGAGATGACCTCGACGTCGAACTTCTCCGGGGTGGTGCCGGAGAAGACCGTGAGGCCGTACCCCTTCATCCCCGGCTTCACCTCGGAGAGGGGGAGCGTGTCGGGCGCATCGGGCAGCGCGTGCGCGACGCCGGCCCCCACCGCCACGCTGGCGACCACGCCGGCGAGCATGCTCAGGGGGACCAGCCGACCCCCTGCGCCGTGGGCGACAGCGAGGGCGAGCGAGCGGAGGAGAGCGGCGACGGAGCGGCGGGCGAGGCGCACGCGGGCGAGCTTAGCGTGAAATTTCCGCAGTGGCAGAGGGAGGGGCGCGCCGAGCAGGAAAAAGGCGGGCGAACCGGGGCGGCGGGTGATGAGCCCCGGATCGGGGCGGGGTGGGCACCCCCGAGGCTCTGCCGCGCCGGAGATCGTGCGGCTTCCCTCGCGCTGACCTAGAGTGCCGGCGGTGAAGGACGCGATCATCACGGCCGTGCTCGTCCTGGGCCTGGCCACGCTGATCACCGTGCACGTCGCCCTGGCCGGGCGGCTCTTCCTCCGGCAGCGCCCGCGGTGGCGCGGGGTGGTGGGGCTGGTGGTGCCGCCGCTGGCGGTGATCTGGGCGCTCCGGGCCGGATGGACCAAGCTCGCGGTGCTCTGGCTGGGCTCGGTGGCGCTCTACCTGATCGCGCTCATCGCCGCGCTGGCGGCGGCGCGCACCTAGCCAGTCCTCGACTGGCGCCTGCCATACTCCGCCCCATGGCCGCCCACTACCGTGGCGCGAATACCTCGCCCTGGAGGCGGCGAGCAACGTCAAGCACGAGTGCCAGCATCGACAGGCCGGCCACCGGCATCGACAGGCCGGCCACCGGCACCCAATCGAGGAGCCTCTCGCGACGCACTTCGCCCAGCGCGACCACTCCGCAGCCGCGGCCGAGCGTGAACGGAGCGCCGGCGGCTCACCGCCGCGAGGCACCCGGTGCGGCGGTCACTTTCCGGCCGGCGCCGCCATCCCGCGCGCCTGAAGCTGCCCGTTGGCCGAGAAGGTGCGGGTGATCATGCGGTCCACGTAGAGGGTGCCCGCGAGGTGATCGACCTCGTGCTGGAGGATGCGCGCGGGCCAGCCCGAGACGCGCCAGGTCACCGGGGCGCCGAGCTCGTCGAGCCCGGTCACCTCGACGTCGAGCGCGCGCTCCACCAGCGCCATGTAGCCCGGGACGCTCAGGCACCCCTCGAAGAACGTCGCCCGCTCCGCGCCGTGGACTTCGAGGACCGGGTTGGCGATCACCGTGAGCGGGAACGCTGCCCGCCCCCGCGCGGCGCGCTCCTCGGGCGAGAGGCGCGCCATCAGGGCCTCGGCGTCCTCGAGCACGACGAGGGCGAGGCCGACGCCGATCTGCGGCGCCGCCAGGCCCACGCCCGGCGCCTGGCGCATCACCTCGGTCATCGAGGCGACGAGCTGCCGCAGGCGGGTGGTGCCGAAGAGCTCCGGCGGCACCGGCGCCGCGACCGCGCGCAGCACCGGGTCGCCGGCATGGACGATGGGAGGGAGAGGCATCGCTGCTCCTCAGTTGAACGCCGGCTTGCCGCCCATCTCCTGGAGGATGGCGTGGCCCGGGTACACCGCGTCGAGGAGCCACTCGACGTAGCGGATGTCGACGTGGATGGTGCGGGTGATGGCCGGCTGGAAGAGCCAGTCCGAGGCCATCGACTCGTAGTTGCCGTCGAAGGCGAGGCCGACGATCTCGCCGCGGCTGTTGAGCGTGGGCGAGCCCGAGTTGCCGCCGGTGATGTCGAGGTCGGAGAGGAAGTCCACCGGCACCTCGCCGAGCTGGGGGTCCACGTAGGGGCCGAACTTGCCGGCCTTGACCGTGTCGAGGGCGTAGTCCGGCACGTCGAAGGGCCAGGCCGCCTTCTTCTTCACCATCTCGGAGAGGGTGGTGAAGGGGCGGAACTCCGCCGCCTCGGGGGTGGGCTTGTAGCCGCGCACGGTGCCGAAGGTGATCCGGAGCGTGCCGTTGGCGTCGGGCGCGAGGGGGTGGGCGTCCATCTTCTGCAGGGCCTCGACGTAGCGGGGGCGGAGCAGGAGCATGGCTCCGGCGGCGGCCTTCTCGCGGTCCTCGGCGGCCTTGTGCGCGGGGCGCAGCGCGAGGGCGAGCTTGACCCACGGGTCCTTGCTCTTCTTGAGGTCGGCGGTCCTGGCCGTCTCCAGCAGCTTGATGCGCGCCTTCTCGTCCTCGAGGCCGGTCTTCTTGTAGAGGTCGTCGATCGCCTTGTCGAGGCGGGCGTCGGTGACGGCGCCCTTGCCCAGCAGCAGCGCGACGAGCTCGGGGCGCTCCTTCTCGGGCAGGCGCGCCGCGCGCTGGAGGGCCAGCTTGAGGAGGGCCTCATCGACGGTGCGGTCGTAGCTCTTCTGCAGCGTCTGCTGCGCCTGGGAGAGCCGCTGCCAGTTGCGCTCCTGGAAGGCGGGCTCGCGCTCGGCGTCGGGCTTGGACCGCTCCTCTGCCATCTGCACGATGGTCGCCGCGGCGCCGTAGAGGCTGACCAGGCGCTTCACCTCGCCGAGCTCGGCGTCGTGGGCGCGGGTCGTCTTGCGGGCGTCGACGAGCGCCTGGATCTTGTCGAGCACGTCGCCGTAGGCCGCCTGGCGCGCCGGGTCTGCGGCGATGAAGGCCTTGAGCGCCGCCTCACCCTTGGCCTGCTGCGCCCCCAGCCCGCCCTTGACCAGCCCGTCGACGATGCCCTTCATCTTGGTGCGGACGTTGTTGAGGCCGCGCCAGGTGGGGGTCGCCTTGATCTTGATCTCGTCGCTCTTGGCGCGGAGCTGGTCGAGGAGGGCGATGTTCTCGTCGCACCACTCGATGCGGTGGGGGTAGCTGAAGCCGGTGGCCTCGTCGGCCTCGGCCGCGGTGCGCAGGCGGTTGGTGGTGCCGGGGTAGCCGGCGACGAAGACGAGATCGCCGGCGGTGAGCGGCTTGCTCGCGAGCTTGAGGTGGTGGGGCGGGTGGTAGGGGACGTTGTCCGCGGAGTGCTCGGCGGGCTTGCCGTCCCTGCCGACGTAGGCGCGGAACATGGAGACGTCGCCGGTGTGGCGGGGCCAGCGCCAGTTGTCGACCTCGCCGCCGTAGTTGCCGATGGCCTCGTGCGGGGCGAACACCAGGCGCACGTCCTTGATCTCGAGCTGCTCGATCAGCCGGAACTGCCCGCCGCCGAAGTACTCGGCCACGCTGCAGCGCAGCCAGGGGCGCCCCTTCTCGCAGGCGCCCACCAGCTCCTTCTGACGCTCCTCGACCTTCTTCTGCCGGGCCTTGTCGTCCTTGATGGCGGCGAGGCCAGCGGTCATCTCGGAGGTCACGTCGCGCAGGCTCTGGGTGACGAAGACGCGCGCGGAGGGCCCGTTCCAGCGCTCGTCGGCGCGGGTCTTGGCGAGGTAGCCGTCGCGGAGCAGGTTGTCCTTGGGGCTGGAGTTGAGCTGGAGCGCGCCGGTGGCGCAGTGGTGGTTGGTGATGATCAGGCCGTCGTCGGAGAGGAACGACGCCGAGCAGCCGCCCAGGCTGACCACCGCGCCCAGCACCGGCGAGGTGGGGTCGCCGAGCGCCGCGGGATCGATCTCGAGGCCGAGCGACTTGAGCGTGTCGGCCTGCCTCCCGAGCTGCTCGGGCATCCACATGCCGCCGGGATCCTGGTAGGGCGGGTGCGCCGGAGGCGGCGGCGCCACCTCGGTGGTGGCCGAGGCGACCGGGGGAGGCGTGGGTGCCGGCGGCGGCACGGGGGCCGGCGTCTCCGGGCCGCAGCCGGCGAGCGCGGCAAGGAGGACGGCGAGCGAGCCTCGGGTCAGGGAGCGGCGGGGCGTCATGCGGCCCCTGATAGCACCCGCCTGCGCGCGAGAAAACGGGGCGTGGTAGAAAGCCTGGGCGTGGCGGACCCGAACTACATCACCCCGGGAGGCGCCAGGAAGCTCTACGACGAGCTCGTGCACCTGCGCAACGTCGAGCGGCCGCGCACCGTACGGGAGGTGACCGAGGCCGCCGCCCAGGGCGACCGCTCCGAGAACGCCGAGTACATCTACGGCAAGAAGCGGCTCCGGGAGATCGACCGGCGCCTCAACTTCCTCGCCAAGCGCATCGACAACGCGGTCCTGGTCGACCCCTCCCTCCAGAAGGGGGACAAGGTCTTCTTCGGCGCCACCGTGGATCTCGAGGGCGAGGAGGGTGAGCTCCGCACCTACGTCATCGTCGGCGAGGACGAGACCGACAGCGCCACCGGGCGGATCAGCTGGCGCTCGCCGGTGGGCCGGGCGCTCCTCGGCAAGCGCGCCGGCGACGTGGTGCTGGTGCGGCGCCCCGCGGGCGAAGCGGAGATGGAGATCCGCGCCGTCCGGTACGACGGCTGACGGGGGTCGACCACGCCTCCGCTCTTTTTTGCAGAGGCGAGGGGAGGTCTGCCCGCGAGGGGCGTATGACCCGACAGACCGCGCGACATCACCGTCGGGCACACGCCGCAATCTTGCTCCGCTCGCGGACCTGCAAACCAGCGTGGTAGGTTCTCGCGGGTCATCCTGCGGAGCGCCCGAGAGCGCTCCGCGACCCGACCCCAAAGAAGAAAATTGGAGGAGTCCATGCGCCGCTCTTTCCTTGTCGGAATCGTCCCCGTGCTCGCCTTCGCCGCCGTCTCCTTCGCCTCGACGCGTGAGGCGCACGCCGGCCCGATCATCGGGCTCGACTTCGATCTCGGCACCGCGCTCAACAGCCAGGGCAGCGACTTCTCCACCGGCGGCGGCCTGCGCCTCGGCTACCGCTTCGGCTTCCCCGGCTCGTGGCTGTACCTGCAGCCCGAGCTGGGCGGAAAGTTCATGGCGTTCGGCGTCGGCGACTCCAACGCCATCGGCTACGACCACGCCGGCATCGTCAACGCCGGGCTCAAGATCGGGCTGGCGGGCATCGTGCAGCCGAACATCTTCGGCCACCTCGGCCTCGGCATCATGAGCTACGCGGACGGGAGCGGAGGAGACACGGGCTACATCGGACCGGCCGCCGACGTGGGCGCCGGCCTCGACTTCCGCATCGTCCCCGGCTTCCTCCTCGGCGCCCAGGTCGCCTACAACAGCGTGGCGGTCCCGGCGGCCAACTCGCCCGACGCGGCCAAGTGGCTGACCTTCGGCCTCAACGCCACCTTCCACATCGGCGAGCCCCGGCCGCGCCCGGTCTACGTGCAGCCGGTCTACTACCGCCGCTACTGACCGCGGGGGTTGTCCCCCTCCTCGAGCGGGAGCCCGGCGAGGGCCCGCCGCACCAGGTCCAGCGCCACCATGGCGCTGATGCCGCGGATCTGATCGCGCTGGCCCGGCCAGCGCAGCCGCCGCACCACGGTCCCTCCGGGTGAGGCCAGCGCCACGAAGACCAGCCCCACCGGCTTCTCGGGGGTGCCACCACCGGGCCCGGCGATCCCGGTGACGGCGACGGCGTAGGTCGTCCCGGCGCGGGTGCGCGCGCCCTCGGCCATGGCGCGGGCGCAGGGCTCGCTGACGGCGCCGTGCTCGCGGAGGAGATCCTCGCCGACGCCGAGCAGGTCCATCTTGGCCTGGTTGGAGTAGGTGACGAACCCGCGGTCGAAGTACGCGGACGAGCCGGGAACCGCGGTGATCATCTGCGCCACGAGGCCCCCGGTGCAGCTCTCTGCGGTGGCCAGGGTGGCCTTGTCGCGCGTGAGCCCCTCGCCCACCACCTGCTCGATGGACGCGCCGTCGGAGAAGACGTGGGCGCCGACTCGCTTGCGCACCTCCTCCGTGGCGGCCTCGAGCTGGGCCTTCGCGGCCGCGATGTCGGGGCCCTTCACGGTGAGCTTGATCTGGATCTCGGGGAAGTGGGCGCGGAAGCCGAGCTTGACCCCGGGGAAGAGGGCTTCGAGCCCGGCGAGGGCCTGATCCGTCGCCGACTCGGTCAGGCCGAAGGAGCGCAGCACCCGCACGTCGAAGACGGTGGGCTCGGATCGCAGCGCCTCGACGCGGGGCACCACCTGCTCGGCGAACATCCGCTTCATCTCGCGCGGGACGCCGGGCATGAAGAAGAACCACGCCCGGTCGATCCGGACCGCGAAGCCCGGCGCCGTCCCGATGGGGTTCTCCAGCACCTCGGCCGGAGCGGGGATCAACGCCTGCTTGCGGTTGTTCTCCGGCATCGCCCGGCCGCGGTTCTTCCACAGCCCTTCCATGTGCGCGAGCGCCGCCTCGTCGAGCCGGAGCTCGGCGCCGAGGACCTCGGCGGCGACCTCGGTGGTGAGGTCGTCGACGGTGGGGCCGAGGCCGCCGGTGCAGAGGACCACGTCGGCGCTGGCCCCGAGCTGGCGGAAGGCCGCCGCGAGCAGGGCGCGGTCGTCGCCGACGGTGGTGTGGCGCGACACCTCGAAGCCGAGCGATCCCATCTGATCGGCGAGGTAGGCGGCGTTGGTGTCGACGATCTGGCCGGTCAGGACCTCGTCGCCGGTGGAGAGGATCTCGCAGCGCAGGCTCATGGCCGCGCAGCATAGACCGCGTCAGGTCGGTTCGGGCGGCGGTGAGGCGACCGGCGCTTCCGCGGGAGGCCAGGGTGGGGGAGCGCCCTCGGCCCCCTCGTGAACGGCCCCGGCGAGCGGAGCCGCCACGGCCGCGAGCGCCAGCTCGGTGCGCGCGGACCCGAGATCCGCGAGCGGCGCCGCCCCGGGGGGCGCGCGGAGGGATCCCGGCGCGCCCGACGAAGCCGCCACCAGGCCGCGCGTGCGCTCGAAGAAGGCGCGCAGCCGGTCGATGCCCGGCTTCCCCTCGCCGCGCGCGATGGCAAGCACCTCCTCGCGGACGGCCGCGTTGACGGGGGTGGCCACGCCGTGCGCGACGCCGCGCGACACCACCTCGCCGTTGAGGAAGTCGACGGCAGGGGGGCGACCCCGCTCGATCGCCGCCAGCATCGACGAGCGCAGCCGCCGGTAGCGGGCGCCCACCGCGAGCAGGAGCGCGTGCTTGGCGACCAGCCCCGGCGAGCCGGCGGCGACGCGCTCGGCGTCGGTGAGGGCGATCCAGTCGAGATCCAGGGTGCCGGAGACCTTCTCGAGGCGCACCCCGAGGACGCGGGCGACGGCCACGGTCTCGGTCATGATCTCCAGCGCGAGGCGGCGCACGAAGCGGTGGCGCAGGAGCACGCCGAGGCGATCGCCGCCGACCGTCCCCAGCGAGGAGATGGCGCAGTTGATCGCCAGCTTGGACCAGCGGGCCCCGAGGAGGTTGTCGCTGATCGAGGTCGGCCCGACGGCCTCGAGGAGGCGGGCCAGCTCCTCGAGGCGCGCGTCGGGCGGCTGCCTTCCGGCGGGGTCGCCCAGGCGACCGAGGACGAAGCCGCCGGACGAGGTGCGATCGTAGACGCCGGGCTCCACCATCGACGCTCCCCAAGCGACGATCGCTCCGAGGGTGCGCTCCGGCCCGGCGATGGCGGCGACGCGCTCTTCGCACAGGCCGTTCTGAAAGCAGACCATGGCCCCCCGTGGCGAGAGCGCCGGCAGCGCCTGGCGGGCGGCCTCTTCGACCTGCGGCGGCTGGGTGGCCAGGAACACGAAATCGAAGGGGGCGCCGCGCGGGAGCTCTCTCGACACCTGCCCGCGGACGGTGCCCGGGCTCCCGTCGCCGCGCACCCGGAAGCCGTGCTCGCTCACGGCGTCGGCGATGAGCGGGTTGGTGGTGAACGCGGTGACGTCGTGGCCCTGCTCGAACAGGTGCGCGGCGACGATCCCGCCGATGCCCCCGCAGCCCATGACGAGGAGGCGCGGGCGCGACGGAGCGGCGGCGCCGTCTCCGCCGTGAACCGGGGTCGCGGAGAAGGGGGCGACGTTGGCCATGACCGCCGCACTACAACGGTTCCCCGCGGGCCGCGACCGCGGAGCGGCGGCGCCGCGCGTCAAGGCGTCATCGGGATCAGGCTGCGGCCCCCACCGCGCCGCCGGCGGTCGGGGGACGCTCGTACATGTACTCGCGGGTGAGCGGGACCGCGTCGGCGCGCCGGGCGACCTGGATCTGGAACACCATCGACCCGCCGTGGCGAAAGCCGACCTCGCGCAGGGCGAGGTAGAACTCCCAGCGTCGACCGCGCTCTTCGTCCTGGGGCCGCGACACGCGCTCCCGGTCCGCGAGCAGCCGCTGCCGCCAGTGCCGCAGCGTCTCGGCGTAGTGGAGCCGGAGGATCTCCACGTCCGTCACCCACAGGCGCTCGCGCTCGATCACCCGGAGGAGCTCCGACAGCGCGGGCACGTAGGCCCCCGGGAGCAGACGGCGGCGCAGCCACGCGGGAGGGCTCGGCGTGGGGGCGTCCATGCGGGCGACGGAGTGCACGACCGCGACGCCGTCCTCGGTGAGGAGATCGCGCAGGCGGCCGAAGAGCTCACGGTGCTCGGGCCAGTCGGCGTGCTCGAGCATGCCGACGGAGACGATGCGGTCGTACTTGCCGGTCTCGTGGCGGAGGTCGCGCACGTGGAAGGTGACCTGGCCCGCGAGGTGCGCCAGCGCCGCGCGCCGCCGCGCCACCGAGACGTGCTCGGTCGAGGGCGAGATCCCCGTCACGTCGACGACGCCCACCTCGGCGAGGTGCAACGCGAGCCCACCGCAGCCGCAGCCGATGTCGAGCACCTTCTGCCCGGGCCGGAGGAGCAGCTTGCCCGCGAGGTGCTGCTTCTTCGCCTCCTGCGCCTCTTCGAGGCTCATGCGTGGATCGGCGAAGTAGGCGCAGGAGTACTGCCGGTCCCGGTCGAGGAACGCATCGTAGAGCACGTCCGAGAGGTCGTCGCGGGGCGGCGCGAAGCGCCCGGCCCGGGCCAGCGTACGCTCCCAGAGAGCCCGCGTCGGACCCCCGCGCCGCTCCAGGTTGCGCGCGCACAGGTCGACGAGCTCGTACACGTCGCCGCGCTCGAGCGTCACGGTGCCCGCGGCATAGGCTTCCCCCAGCGCGACGAAGGGATCGAGCGCGAGCCGGTGGTGCAAGCTCCGGTCGTGGAGCCGCACGACGACGTCGGCCGCCCGGTGGGCCCGTCCGAAGCGGTAGCTGATGCCGTCCGCGTCGATCAAGGTGAGCGCACCCTCGCGGAAGAGCGCCTTGCAGAGACTGGCGAGAAGCATGGATGACCCGCCGGGCAAGCACCGTACCCCCGCCAGCGTGCAGGCCGCGCTCGGCCGGTCGGGCGTTCCGCAGGATGACCGGATGACCTACGTGGACGGCGCGAGGCCGATCGGGCACGCGACGCCGGTGCCCCCGAGGCCGCAGTACCCGTCGGGGTTCTTGGCCAGGTACTGCTGGTGGTAGTCCTCGGCGTAGTAGAACTCGGGGGCCTCGATGATCTCGGTCGTGATCGGACCGTACCCCGCCTCCCGGAGGACTCGCTGGAACGCCTCGCGGGAGGCCTCGGCGGCCCGGCGCTGGGCCTCGCCGTAGGTGTAGATGCCGGAGCGGTACTGGGTCCCGGCGTCGTTGCCTTGGCGCATCCCCTGGGTGGGATCGTGGCTCTCCCAGAACAGGCGAAGGAGCGCGTCGTAGGGGATCACCGCCGGGTCGAACACCACGCGGACGACCTCGTTGTGCCCGGTGCGGCCGGAGCACACCTCGCGGTAGGTGGGGTTGGGCGTGTAGCCGCCGGCGTAGCCCACCGCGGTGGTGTAGACGCCGGGCGCCTGCCAGAGCTTGCGCTCGGCGCCCCAGAAGCAGCCCATGCCGAACAGGGCGAGCTCGGTGCCCGGCGGGAACGGAGGCGAGAGGCGCGCGCCGCTGACGAAGTGAGCCGGCGGCACCGCCATCGGCTCGCTGCGACCGGGCAGCGCGTCTTCCCGGGCCGGCAGCTTCAGCGTTTTTCCGTCGAAGAACCCCATGCGGCGAGTGTGCCTCATCGCCGGCGCTCCGACCAGCGCGCAGTCCGGGCGGGTCCGCCGGCGCCGCGATCTCCCGCCGGGATCCCGCATCCAAGCCCCTGCGCGGGAGGGGCTCGCGGCCTCCGGCGCCGACCCAGGTCATGCTCGCACCCGTCAAGATCCTCCACATCGTCATCGGGCTCGACGTGGGGGGGCTCGAGCGGGTCGTCCTGCGGCTGCTCGGGCGGCTCGACCCTGCCCGCTGGGCACCGGTCGTGGTGGCCCTGGACGCGCCGGGCGTGCTCGCGCCCGAGCTCGCGCGGCTGGGTGTCCCGCTCCAGGTCATGGGCCGCGGCCCCGGCTTCGACGCGGAGCTGGTCGTCCGCCTGTCGGACCTGATCCGGCGCGAGGGCGCTGGCCTCGTGCACACCCACAACACGGCCGCCCACGTCTATGGCTCGCTCGCGGCGCGCCTGGCCCGGGGCCGCAGCGGCGGCCTGACCCCGCGGGTGGTGCACACCAAGCACGGGCGCGACGAGCCCTCGAGCCGCCGGCGGGTGCTCCTCAACCGCCTCGCGTCCGCGCTCTCGGATCGGGTGGTGACGGTCAGCGACGATGCCGCGACCGTCGCGGTGGAGATCGAGCGCGTGCCGCCGGCCAAGGTCGTCACCATCTGGAACGGCGTGGACGGGGGCGCGTTCCGCCCGCGGGCCGACGCGGCCTCGGCGCGGGCGGCGCTGGGGGTGCCCGGGGGCGGCTTCCACGTCGGCTGCGTGGCCCGGCTCGCCCCGGTCAAAGATCACGGCACCCTGCTCGACGCCTTCGGCCGCTTCCGCGCCGCCCGTCCCGATGCCCACCTCACCCTGGTCGGCGACGGGCCGGCGCGCTCGGCGCTCGCGGGGAGCGCGGCCCGCCTCGGCCTCGCCGGGGCCGTCACCTTCGCCGGGGAGCGGGCGGAGATCGCGCCGCTCCTCGCCGCGTTCGACGTCTTCGCGCTCTCCTCGCTCTCGGAGGGGATCTCGCTCACCCTCCTCGAGGCCGCGTCCGCCGGCTTGCCCGTGGTGGCCACCCGCGTCGGCGGAAACGAGGAGGTCGTCATCGACGGCGAGACCGGCATCCTGGTGCCTGCCGCCGACCCCGCTGCGTTCGCGGAGGCGCTGGCGGCGGTCGCCGCGAGGTCGGATCGGGCCCTGATGGGCGCGCGGGGCCGAGCCCGGGTGGAGCGCCGGTTCAGCGTGGAGCGGATGGCGCAGGCCTATGCCAGGGTCTATGCCGAAGTCCTCGGAATCGGGTGAGAGGGGGCCCCGCGCGCTCGGATAAGGCGGGGCAGAGGGACGGTCTCCCCTTGGCGCCCCCGGCGTGCCCGGGGTATGGGGCAGGGGATGTCCGACGTTCCGCGACAGCCTCCCCCGAAAAAGGAGGTGGCTCTGGCCCTCCTCGAGGAGTCCAGCATGTTCATCCATCTGGACCCTCGCCGCCCGGACGTGCTCGTCCCCAAGGGCTTCATGGGCCAGCCGCAGCTGGTCCTCCAGGTCGGGCTCAACATGGCGATCCCCATCCCCGATCTCAAGATCGACGAGGGCGGCGTCTCGTGCACCCTCTCGTTCAACCGCGCGCCGTTCTGGTGCCGGATCCCCTGGACGGCGGTCTACGCGCTGGTGGGCGAGGACGGCCGCGGAGGCGTCTGGCCCGACGACGTGCCGCCCGAGATCCAGCAGCAGAAGCCGGCCGCTGCGCCCCGGGGAGCGGCGGCCAAGAAGGCGCGCCCCAAGCTCACCGCGGTGGGCGCGCGCTCGCGGGACGAAGGGGACAAGCAGGCCGACAAGCCCGTCGGGCCGCGCGCGCTCTCGGCCGTCCCCAGCGCCCGCCGTCAGGCCACCCAGGAGACTCCCTCCGACGACGGCATCGTCGAGGCCGAGCCCGTCAGGACGCTGAGCGCGGTGCCCGCTCCCGAGGCGAGCGCGTCCAATTCGTCAAGTTCGTCGAATTCGTCGAATTCGTCGAATTCGTCGAATTCGTCGAATTCGTCGAAGCCCGGCCGCCCCTCTCCGGCGGCCGCGGTGTCGGACGGCGACGACGACCAGGCCGACCCCCCGGACCTCCCGTCCGCCGGGTCGAAGAAGCCGAAGCGCGAAATCCCGCCTTACTTGCGCGTGATCAAGTAGCCGAGCCACCTCCCTTCCGAGGTAGATTCCGCTCCGATGTCCCCCCCGCTCCGGCGCCTGCTCATCGCCTCCGCCCTGATCGCGGCCGTCATCGGCCTCGAGGTCGGGTTCGAGAGCATCGTGCCCGATGCGGCGTGGCGACAGCTCGCGCTCTTCGCGATGGTCAACGTGGTGGTGGCGCTCTCGCTCAACGTCATCAACGGCCTTGCCGGGCAGTTCTCCATCGGCCACGCCGGCTTCGTGGGCATCGGCGCCTACACCGGCGCCATCGTCGCCGGCAACGTGCACGTCTGGATCGGCGGCGGGAGCGAGGCGCTCTTCAAGAACTCGTTCCTGGTGATGCCTCCGGCGCTGATCGCGGCGGGCCTCGTCGCCGGGCTCTTCGGCCTCCTGGTGGGGCTGCCGAGCCTGCGGCTCAAGGGCGACTATCTGGCCATCGTCACGCTCGGCTTCGCGGAGATCTTCCGCCTGGTGATCGCCACCGCGCAGACCGGAGGCGCCGCCAAGTCCGGCGTCGCCGGCGCGCTCGCCCGCCTGGGAGGACAGAACGGCTACGCCGGACCTCTCGACAACGGCGTGCCCCAGTATGCCGGCCCCTTCTGGATCTTCGGCACCGTCGTCGTCTGCGCCACCCTGGCCTGGCGCCTCAAGTTCTCCGGCTGGGGCCGCGCCCTGCGCGCCCTGCGCGAGGACGAGATCGCCTCGGCCGCGGTCGGCGTCGATCCCACCCGCTACAAGGTCACCTCGTTCGTGATCTCGGCGGTCGGCGCCGGCATCGCGGGCGCGCTGCTCTCGTCGATGCGCGACGGCAACCCGACCGTGCAGCCCGATCAGTTCAACTTCGCGTACTCCTTCGACGCCATCACCATGGTCATCCTGGGCGGCTCGGGGAGCGTCACCGGCTCCATCGTGGGCGGGGTCTTCGTCACCTTCACGGTCAAGATGATCGAGCAGCTCCAGGGGCTGGAGAGCGTCCAGGCGCTCAAGGTGGCGCACCCCTCGCTCGACCTCAACGCGCTCCGCATGGTGGTCTACGCCGCCGTGCTGATCGGCCTGATGATCCTCCGGCCCGAGGGCCTCTTCGGCGAGCGCGAGCTCTTCCGCGCCCGGAGGCGGGCGCGGGTCAAGGCGCCGGTCCTCACGGAGAAGGGAGCGGAGTCGTGACGACGGCGCTGGAGCTCCGCTCGGTCTCCAAGACGTTCGGCGGCCTGCGCGCCGTCGGCGACGTCAGCTTCAGCGTGCCGGAGGGCGTGGTCTTCGGGCTGATCGGGCCGAACGGCGCGGGCAAGACCACGGTCTTCAACCTCATCACCGGCGTCTACAAGCCCGACCTCGGCGGCCGCATCACCTTCGCGGGCACCGACGTGGTCTCCCGGAAGCCGAGCCAGATCGCGCTCCTCGGCATCGGGCGCACGTTCCAGAACATCCGCCTCTTCGGCCAGCTCACCGTGCTCGAGAACGTCCTGGTGGCCTGCGAGAACCGGCGCCGCGCCCACCTCGGCTCGGCGCTCCTCCGCACGCCCCTCTTCTTCCGCGACGAGGAGGAGATGACGGCGCGCGCCCTCGAGCTGCTCGAGATCTTCGACCTCGGCACCATGGCGGACGAGACCTCCACCTCGCTCTCCTATGGCAACCAGCGCCGCCTGGAGATCGCCCGGGCGATGATGCTCGGGCCGAAGCTGCTGCTCCTCGACGAGCCGGCCGCCGGGATGAACTACGGCGAAGCCGAGGGGCTGAAGAAGCAGATCCGCTGGCTGCGCGACAAGTTCCACATCACCGTCATCCTGGTCGAGCACAACATGCAGGTGGTGATGGGCGTCTGCGAGGAGATCCACGTCCTCGACCACGGCGAGACCATCGCCCATGGGACCCCCGAGGAGATCCGCAAGCACCCCAAGGTCCTCGCCGCCTACCTCGGCGAAGAAGAGCCCGAGGGCGACGCCGCCGAGGCTCCTCCGGCCACCTCTTCGCCCGAGGGCCGTGACGATGGGGGAGACCCCCAACCCCCCGGCCCGGCCGGCGAAGCCGAGGGGGGCCACGTCGCCCCCGAGACGGCGGAGCTGTCGTGAGCAGCACCATCAGGACCGGGCACCCGACCCGGCCGCTCCCCCGCGTCGAGCCGGGCGCGCCGCTGCTCACCATCGACGACCTCCAGGTCGCCTATGGCGGCATCAAGGCGCTCAAGGGGATCAGCCTCAGGGTCAACCGCGGCGAGATCGTGGCGATGATCGGCGCCAACGGCGCCGGCAAGACCACCACGCTCAAGACCATCGTCCGCCTGTTGCCCATCGCCGCCGGCAAGATCGCGTACGAGGGGCGCAGCCTCGCCGACCTCGGCACCGCCGACGTCATCGACGCGGGCATCTCCCTGGTCCCCGAGGGGCGCGCCATCTTCCCCGATCTGACGGTGAAGGAGAACCTCGAGCTCGGCGCCTGGAACCACAAGGACCCGCGCTTCATGGCCGAGTCCATCGAGGACGTGGTGACGCTCTTCCCGCGCATCGGCGAGCGCACCCGGCAGCAGGCCGGCACGCTCTCGGGTGGCGAGCAGCAGATGCTGGCCATCGGGCGCGCCTTGATGGCCCGCCCGGCGATGCTCCTGCTCGACGAGCCCTCCCTCGGCATCGCGCCCCGGCTCGTCGCCGACATCTTCGAGGCCGTCGCCCGCATCGCCGAGGCGGGGACCACCATCCTGCTCGTCGAGCAGAACACCCGCCTCGCCCTCAAGTACTCGACGCGCGCTTACGTGCTGCGCACCGGCGAGATCGCCATGACCGGCCCCTCCCGCGAGCTCGCCGCCAACGAGGAGATCAAGCGAGCCTACCTGGGCGGTTGACCACGATGGTGGGGGCCCAAGGCCTTACGTCTTTACGGAACGGCGCCCCGGCGGGCTGAACCGAGTTCGGTGCTGAGAGCGGGCGGCTGGAGAGATCGTCCTCCAGCAGCGGGGTCGTCCGCTCGGTTACGCCAGACGCGTGTGCATCTTGGGCGGCATGTTCGACGTTCAAGAGTCATCGCGGCGGCCCCGCTCGGGGATCGTCGCCGCAACGCGCGCGCGCTGGAGATCGTCACCGCCCTCATCCAGGACGGCGAGCAGCGCGCCGACGACGGCGTCCACTGACACGGGGCACCCGCTCGGGCCAGTGGCAGAGGAGGTCCACACAGCCGAGGGGTGCTTGTCCTCCGAGTCCACGACGCCGTTTCCTTTCGTCGACCACCACTACGAGCAAGCCGAGCGTGCCATCCGCGCCGCCCACTTTCACCTGCCCGGACGCGACCTGGTCGGCGTGATGGACCGCGAGTTCGACGACATCGCGCTCCAACGCTGGCTTGGCGACACGTCCAAGAAGTACCTCATCCGCGCCCAGTACCTTGGCCGCAGAGTTCTGCTTGGAGGACGGCCGACGACGCTTCGGAACGCAGCCCGAGCCGCCCGACGTCATGTTGCCGGCACGGTCGAGCGCGAAGGGAAGACCTACGAGCTTCGCTTGGCCGAGACCTCGGTGGTCTTCCACGGCAAGTCCTGGCGCGGCTACGGCCGTGGGCAGGCGTTGAAGAAGGGCAAGCCGCTGCCGGTGCGCGTCGTGATCGTCGAGCTGCACCGCCACGGACGACGCGCTCACCAGTGGGTGCTGCTGACCAACCTCGACGATCCGGCGGCGCACATCGCGACCGTCTACACGTGGCGCTGGAGGGTGGAGCGCCTGTTCTTCCTGATCAAGGTCGGCATGCGGCTCGAGACTTGGGGCGAGCGGAGCGGCGAACGGATCGCTCGTCGCCTCGCGCTCTGCTCCCTCGCCGCGATGGCCGTCTACCAGCTCCAAGCCGTCGCAGCCGATTCGGTCTACGCCGGCGCCATTCGGTATGTTGCAACGCTCGGCGGCTGGCTCGGGAAGAAGAGCACACCGATCGGCCCCATCGCCATGATGCGCGGCATGTTGAGCTTCATCTGCTCCGTCGCGCTGATTGAAAGAGTCGGGGTCGATGAGCTGCGGCGCATGGCCAAGACCCTCTCCGAGGCGCTCGGCCTGCCCCTGCCCGGCGTCAGCCCACCGCTACGCAAACCGCGCCGTGCAGCTCGTCCGGCCCCTATTCTGTAGAGACGTAAGGGCCCAAGGCCCCCCCACCCCCCCTGATCCTTCGCGGAACGCTCTCGGACGTCGAGCGTTCCCCAGGATGACCCGTCGGGGAACGCTCTCAGCGTTCCCCAGGATGACCCGTCGGGGAACGCTCTCAGCGTTCCCCAGGATGACCAGCGTTCCCCAGGATGACCGCGTTCCCCAGGATGACCGACTACGCCGAGAACTCGGGCACTGGCATCGCCCAGTTGGAAGGTGCCCGGACCGCGTAGCTGAGCGCGAGAACCTCGATCAGGACCACGTGATAGATGGCGTGGACGTCATCGACGTCCACGTCGTCGGCGTTGGCCTCCAGCGCAGCGTCGAGGTGCTCGTGTACGAACGACAGCACGTCGGGTTGCTCCATCGCCACCACGTCGTCCGAGTCGACGGCCTCCGCGGGATCGGAGAGCCGGATCTGCTCGTCGAGCTGGAGGGCCTCCTCCACGCCGCCGAGCGCTGTCTCGGTCACCTCGCCCAGCTCGCTCTGGAAGACGCGATCGAACCCTAGCCAGATCGCGAGGGTCAGGAAGTAGCCGAGGGCCAGCGCCGTCTCGTCGAGCGGACCGTTGAGGGTCGTGGAGATGCGCTCGGCGAGCGCCGGCTGCGTGCGCTCGAAGCGGGCAAACGCCTCGTCGAGGCGGACCCGCGCCTGCTCGTCATCCTCGCCGAGCTCCTCCTCGACCCCGGCCAGCGCGCGGAGCGGGACCTGGGCGAACGTGGGGACGGGGCGAATGGCAGCTCGGCGAACCCACACCCCGCCAACCTAGCACACCGCCGCTTCACGGCGCGCCCAGCACCCGCACATCCGCCGCGGGCACCCAGCCCTCAAACGAGCCCCAGCGGACATGCGCGAGCGCGCCGCGTCGCTCGCCCACCTCGACGGAGGCTGCCTCGGGCACGGGCTCGCCGCCGAGGGCGCGCCCCTGGTCATCGGTCAGGCGGACCTCGCCGGCGATCACCACGCCGCTGCGCGTGGAGAGCCGCAGCGCGCGCGCCCGGAAGGCGAGCGGGGAGAGGACGAGCAGCCCGACGATGGCGGTCGGTACCAGGATGCTCCCGGCGATGTGGGCGCGCCCGCCGCGCGGCCTCAGCACCATGCCCAGCGCCAGCGCCAGCGACATGGCGAGCGCGGCGAAGCCCCAGGTCTCCTCGCTGGCGAGGCCGATCACCACGCGATCGAGCGTGGGCCGCACGTCGATGGAGTCGCGGGTGTGGCGGGCGCGGCGGCGGGTCACCTCGGCGCGCACCAGATCGAGGGCGACGTCGGCGTCGTGGTCGCCGGGCCGGAGCAGCAGCGCCTCCTCGAAGGCGGCGGCAGCGCGGCCCAGGTCGCCGGCCCGATCGGCGTGGGCGCGGTAGCGCATGACGTAGGCGAGCCCGCGATCGTAGCTGGCGTCGGGGTGGACGAAGCCCTGATCGGCGAGCGCTTCGAAGGCGTCGATCGCCGCCGCGTACTCGCCGTGCCCGAGCGCCGTGGCCGCCGTGCCGAACAGGTCCTCGGGTCGATCGTCGGCCGCCGCGGTGCCCACCGCGAGCACCATGGCGACGAGCAGCCCCGTCGCCGCGAGCCACTTCGCGGAGGCTCTCATCAGGCCGCCTTGCGCTGCCCGAGGTCGGCGACCGCCGCGCGGACCCGGGCCGCGAGATCGCGGATCATGCTCGGGTCGGGCTCGGGATCGAAGCGGACCGTGTCGCACGCGCCAAAGGCGCTGGCGATGGCGTCGCCCAGCGCGGCCGGGAGCCCCCGCGCCGCCAGCTCCTCCGGCAGATCGGCGACGAGGACGCCGCGCGACTTGAGCCCGGTGGCCCCCTCGATGGCGAGGTGGAGCGCGCGCTCGAGCGCCGCCGCCAGCGCCTTGCCATCGCCGCTCGCCTCGGCGCGGTCGGCGTCGGCGAGGGCCTTCTGAACCAGCACCGCCGGCGAGTCCTTGGCGCTCTCCCGGCGGGCCCGCGCCCGTCGCGCCGCGCCGGCGCTCATCGAGAACGCGCCCACGAGCAGCGGCGGAGCCGCGATGAACAGCCACATCATGCTCCCGTCGAGCAACGGTCGACGAGGCGGCGCGTAGGCCCCGAGGGCGGCGCGGGCGCCCGGGAGCGTGACGAACGGGTCCGGCTCCGCCGCGTCGACAGGCCGCCGGGTGACTGGATCGAGCGCCGGCATCGTGGGTTTGACCTCCACCTTGCCGAGCACGGCGCGGGCCACCTGGTACCGACCGGCCGCGGGATCCCAGAAGGGGAGCGTCACCTCGCCCAGATCGATCGACCCGCTCTCCTTGACCCGGACCACGTAGCCGAACGTCCGCCATCCGCCGACCACGCCGCCTTGCGGCTCGATCGACTCCTTCTTCTCGGGCTCGAGCCACTCGACGCCGGTGCGCTCGGGCACCCGCAGCGACTGGGGCAGGTTCCCGGTGCCGGCGAGCCGCAGGCTCACGGCGACCTCGCCCCCTTGCTCGATGCGCCGTGGCTCCACCGCCGCGGTGAGGGTGAACTGCCCGACGTCGCCAAGGGTGTACCCCGCCGGCCGGCCCGCCCGCGGCGGCTCGGTGACGTGGATGATCTGGTCCTCGGACGCGCGCTCGGTGGGCGTCCGCAGCGTCCCCCCGAGGAACGTGAAGCGCACCTGGCCGGTGTGGAGGTCGCCCGCGTGGAGCGGGAAGATCGCCATCTGATCGATGAGCTCCGCCACGTAGCGGGTGCCGCCGACCATGGCGTAGACGGGCTGATCGGTGCCCGGGTTCTTGGCGAGCTGGACGCGCAGGAAGTCGGTGAGAGGCGCGTCGTGGTTGGAGACGATCTGCGGCGGCCGGATGCGCCGGTAGACGTGGATGGAGAACGAGACCTGCTGGCCCACGACCACGCTCTTCTTGTCGACCCGGGTGGTCACGAAGATCGAAGCGTCCGGCGCGCTCGGCAGCGCCAGCTCGGGCACGGCGTGCGGCTCGGAGCTCGGCTCCTCGCCCTGCGAGCCGCCGGGGAACGGAAAGGGGAGGTTGAAACCCGGCCCGCCGGGCATGAGGAAGGGGTTGCTCCCTTGCCGCCGGTGCGGCTTCCCCGAGGCGGCCACCACCTCGATGGTCACCGGCGTCCCCGAGAGGCGGCGGCTGGTCCACTGCACCGTCGGCGCGGGGATGGTGAAGCGGCCCGGTCGCTGTGCCACGAGCTGCCACACCGCGCGGAGCCCGACCTGGACCGAGGCGCGCCCGCTCGTCTGATCGACGATCACCTGCGAGCTCTCGCTCGATCCCACCACGTTGAGGTCACGCGGCGGGTTGATGTCCGCGTTCGCCGGCTGCGGGTCGCCCTGCTGCACCATGGCGCGGAGCTCCACCGTGAACGGCTCGCCCACCTCGACCTGGGTCGCGCTCGCCTGCACCGACAGCCGCGGCGGCGAGGCCGCGAGCGCACCGCCCGCGACCGCGAAGCTTGCCACCGCGGCGCCGGCGAAGCCGAGCCACGGCCCGCCGCGGATCACTTGTCCTCCATCGTCGGCCGGCCGGTGCGGGAGGCCGCGCGCTTCTTGGCCTCCTGGCCCTGGTAGCTCGGCGCCTGCTCGAGCTGATCGAGCATCCGGTTGTCTTGCTGGGGCGTGGCCGAGGCCGGCGCCGGTGGCGGGGGCTCCGGCGCGCCCCCGCCGTCGTCCTTGTCGCCGCCGTCCTTGCCGGCGTCGTCCTTGTCGCCGCTATCCTTGCCCGCGTCGCCCTTGTCGCCGCCGTCAGGGCTCGATCCGTCGCTGCCGTCACTGCCGTCGCTGCCATCCGCGGCGTCGCTGCCATCGGACGCGTCGCTGCCGTCGCTGGAGTCCGGCGCGTCGCTGGAGTCCGGCGCGTCGCTGCCAGCGTCCTTGTGCTCCTCCTGGCGGCGCAGGGCGATGGCGCGGTTCCAGGCGGCGTCGCGGCCGACGACGTCACCGCCGGCGTCGGCGGCGAGGCCCGGGACGAGCGCGAGCGCCTGGTCGTACTCCTTGACGGCCTCCTCGTACTTCTGGAGCAGGAACTCGAGGTTCCCGGCGAGGTAGTGGGCGCGGGCGCGCAGCTCGGCGGGCACGTTGGGATCGGAGGCGACGGCGCGCACGATGAGGAGCGCACAGCCCACCTCGAGCGCGCGCTTCTGGGCGAGCGCCTGCTCGCGCGGGCTGCCCCCGTCGCTGCCCTCCTCGTCGCCGAAGCGCTGGCCGAACTGCTCTCCCAGGGCGAAGAGCGTGAGCCCGAGATCGAAGGCGCCGCTCGGCTTCTGGCGGATCGACGGCGACAGGTTGATGCCCGCGTCGGCGCTGCAGGGGCCGGTGCCGAGGTAGCGCTCCAGCGCGTCCTCCGCGGGCTGGGTGCGCCCGGCGTCGAGCGCGCGCAGGGCCTCGTCGACCTCCGGCGCGTTGTGCTCGAACGGCGAGCGCGGGTCCCAGCCGCTGCAGCCCACGAAGCCGACCGCGGAGAGGGACAGGCCCAGCGCGACGGCGCGGAGGAGATCAGGACGCCGCATTCTTGCCCTCCTTGGCGCGACCGAGCGCGCGGCGCAGGCGGAGCTGAGCCTTGGTGGCCGCGGGCGGCACGGGCCTCACGAAGACCCGGCGCGGGACCTCGCCGACGAAGACCTCGGCGATGAGCAGCAGCAGCGCCAGGGCCAGCGGGTAGTAGTAGACGTCGGCGTAGACGGTCTCGACCTTCTCGCCGAGCTCGCTGCGCATCTGCTTCTTGAGCTCGGCGGCGATCTGGTCGATCCCGGTGGTCCCCTTGGCCGCGCGCACCAGCGTGCCGTGCCCGGCCTCGGCGACCGCGCCGAGCTGCTTCTCGCCGTCGGCGCTCAGCTCGGTGGTGAGCGGCCGCCCGTCGCGATCGGTGCGCCAGCCGATGACCTTCCCGTCCGGCCCCACGTCGGGGATGCGCTCCGGGGTGCGCCCGCCGATCTGGACCACGTGGATGGTCGTCCCGTCGCTGCCGATGGACCGGGCCGCGGCGACCGGATCGCCCTCGAGATCCTCGCCGTCGGTGATGAGGACGATGACGCGCTTGTGCTCGGCGGACTTGGGGTCGCGCTGCAGGAGCTCGTGCGCCTGCTCGAGCGCGCGGGCGATGGCGGTGCCGCCGACCGGCATGTCGTTGGGATCGAGCTGGCGGAGGAACTGAGCGATGGCCGCGCCGTCGGCGGTGAGCGGGAAGCCCATCGGCTCGCCCGCGAACGCCACCGCCGCGAAGCGCGCCCCCTCCAGGTCGCGCACCAGGCGCGCCACCTCGATCTTGGCGCGGAAGATCCGCGACGGCTCCACGTCGCGCGCGTACATGCTCTTGGAGTAGTCGAGCACCACCACCACATCGAGATTGGTGGCCGGGATCAGCCGGGTGCCCTTGCCGTACTGGGGCTGCGCGGCCGCGAGGAAGGCGAGCGCCACGGCGAGCACCATCAGCACCCCCTTCCAGGCGCGGCGCTTGGCGGGATCGGCGGTGACGAGGGCGCGGACGCGCTCGGGATCGCCGAAGCGGGCGATGGAGCGCGTGGTGGCGAGCCCGCCGAGCACGAGCAGAGCGCCCACCAGCAGCGCCACCAGCGTGCCGAGGAGGAACCAGGGAGCGGCCAGGTTCACGGGAACCTCCGGAGCAGCCAGGCGCGGAGGAGCGCGTCGAGCGCGACCAGGAAGACGCCGGGGACGAGGAGGAAGGCGAAGAGATCCTCGTAGGTGGCGACGGAGGACTCGAAGCGGGTGCGCTCCAGGTGATCGAGCACCCCGTGCATGCTGTCGGCGAGCGCCTTGCCGTCGGTGGCGATGAACGAGGTGCCGCCGGTGTCGCGGGCGATGTTCTGGAGCAGCGTCGGGTTCACCGGGTAGCGGCGGCGCACGTAGACGGGCTGGCCGAAGAGGTCGGTCCCGTCCTCGACGTCGACCTCGTCCTCGTTGCCGATCTGGATGGTGTAGACCCGCGCGCCCACGCTGGTGGCCAGGTGGGTGGCGTACTCGGGCGAGACCAGGCCGGCGTTGGAGTCGCCGTCGGTGAGCAGGATGATCACCTTGGACTTGGCGTCGCTGCGCCGCAGCCGGGCCGCCGCGGCGCCGATGGCGTCGCCGATGGCGGTGGCGTTGCCGTCGATCACGCCCAGGGTCATCTTGGAGACCAGCCGCGTGAGCAGCTGGTAGTCGAGCGTCGGCGGCGAGAGCACGTACGCCGACTTGCCGAAGACGATGACCCCGATGCGGTCGGCCTTGCGGCGGTTGATGAAGTCCTTGACGACGATCTTGGCGGTGTCGATCCGGGTCAGCCGCTTGCCCTTGGGGAGCGGCTGCTGCTGGCCGGGCAGGCCCTTGGGGTCGCTGTCGAGGACCGCCCGCATCGAGCCGGAGAGGTCCATCACCAGCATGATGTCGATGCCCTTCTCGTCGCGGCCCTGGTCGTGGAGCACCGACACCGGGCGCGCCAGCGCGGCGACGAGGAAGACCAGGGCGACGGCGCGGAGCACGCCGGGCAGATCGCGGAGGTGGGTGCGCAGCCCGCGCGGGCCCTTGAGGAGCGGTGCCACCGAGCCGATGCGCAGCCGCGGCGATCGCCCGTCCTGCCCGAAGGTGCCCCACCACCAGACGACGGGGACCACCACCAGCAGCGGGAGCACCCAGAGGTGCTGCCAGGTGACGGCGAGCCAGGCGTCCCCGCGGGCGAGCCACGGGTAGACCAGGCCCAGCGCCAGCGCCGCCAGGGTAGCGCCGGCGGCGACGGCGATGCGAGCGGGGCGGCTCACGACGACGCCTCCGGGTGCCGGGTCACCGGCGCGCCGTCGGTCGCCGAGGGGAGCTGGAGCACCGGGATGGTCTTGCGCACGATGGTCTCGCCGCTGGCGAGCGCGTCGAGGCAGTGCTCCTCGGTGGGGGTGAAGCGGGCGAACTTGACGAGATCGCAGTCGTCGAGAAAATCCTTGATGCGGGGCAGCTCCCCGATGGGCGGGCGCACCCGCTTGAGCAGGTCGAGCATCTCGCCGGTGGTGGTCTCCAGGCCGTTCGCGCCCAGGCCCACGGTCTCGAGGCCGTAGCGGGCGCCGAGGTAGCGGCGGACCGCGTCGCTCACCCGGTCGAAGTGCTCGCCGCGCTTGCCCTCCTCGAGCAGGCTGGAGCGCCGGATCCGGTCGAGCTCCTCGAGGGCCGAGACCCACGGGGGGATCCGCGGCGGTGCCTTGACGACCTTGGGACGCCGCGCCCACCAGCGGTAGGCCAGCGCGCCGAGCGCCACCAGCGCGAGGCCGATGGGCACGCCGATGGCGAGATCGCGCGCGAGCGGCCAGTCCTCGCGCTGGGGGCGGCCCGCGGGGTTGGGCTTGATCCGCGGATCGAGCTCGTTGGCGATGGGATCCTCGACGAGGATGGGGTGCGGGGCCGTGCAGAGGGTGACGAAATCGTTGCTGGCGCGCGAGATGGCGATGGGCAGCGGGGGCAGCTCGAGCAGGTTGCGTCCGGGCTTGGGCGGGAGCGGCACCACGGGGAGGGTGACCGTCGTCACGGACGTGCCGCCTTCGCCGGGCGCGACGGTCACCTTGGGCGCCACGCCGCCGCTGGGATCGGGGATGACGAAGCCGGCCTTGAGCAGCGCCGCGGCCGCGTCGCTGCCGGACTGGAGGCGAAAGCCGTCGGGCAGGACGACCTCGCCCTTGCCGTGGACGATCACCACCCTGAGCTCGGCCGCGTAGCCGCTCACCCCGCGAGGCGAGAGGCTCTCCTTCATGGTGGGGCGCCGGGCGCCCTCGGACAGGTGCTCGACGCAGGTCACCAGGGGCGCGCCCCCGTCATCCGCGTTGCCCGCGTTGCCTGCGTTGCCCGCGCCGCCGTCGGGCGCGCCGTCCGCCGCCGCCGGCGCGGCGACGAGCAGAATCGCGGCCGCGATCGCGCCTCTAAATGACCGTGCACGATTCGGCAACGGCAGTCCGCACCGCGAAGCGTCAGCGAGCGGAGGCCATCGGTGGCACCAACCCTGGGTGCCCTCCCGAGCCTCCGCTCCCGCACGGTCGCGGTGCGGGTGGCAATGCCCGCACTGTTCGAGATTCTCGCTCGGTGATCTCGCCTGTCGCCTCATCGCCGCATCCTCCGCGCCCGGCGCGCGAACAGGTTGCGGATCGGCGTGACGAAGCTCTCGTCGGTGCGGACCACCGCCGAGTCGAGCGCCAGCTTGTTGAAGAGCGTCTCGCGCGCGCGTCTGGCCGAGCGCATGGCCTTCTTGTAGTGCTCGCGCACCCGCGGGTCGGAGGTGTCCACCAGGACCTCTTCGCCGGTCTCGAGGTCCTCGAAGGAGGTGAGCCCCACGTCGGGCAGCTCCTCGTCGCGGGGGTCGACCAGCATCACCGGGATCACGTCGTGCTTGGCGGCGGCCAGGGCGAGGGCGCGCTCGAAGCCGTCGGCGAAGAAGTCGCTCACCACGAAGGCGACGCTGCGGCGCTTGGCCACCTTGGAGAGGGTCTCGAGGAGCAGCTTGAGGTTGGTGCCGGTGTAGCGGGGCTCGTAGCCGAGGATCTCGCGCACCACGCGGAGCACGTGCTTCTCGCCCTTGAGCGGCGGCACCAGCTTCTCCACCACCTCGGTGCCGAGGATGAGCCCGACGCGGTCGTTGTTCTTGATGGCGCTGAAGGCGCAGAGCGCGCCGATCTCGGCGGCGACGCGGGCCTTGGAGGCGCGGGCGGTGCCCCACTGCTCGCTCTGCGACATGTCGCAGACGAGCATCACGGTCATCTCGCGCTCCTCGACGAAGACCTTGACGTAGGTCTCGTTCATCCGCGCCGAGACGTTCCAGTCGATCCAGCGGACGTCGTCGCCGGGGTTGTAGGCGCGCACCTCCCGGAAGCTCAGGCCCTGGCCCTTGAAGACCGACGAGTAGGTGCCGGAGAGCTGCTCGTTGGCGAGCCGCTGGGTGCGGATCTCGATGCCCCGGAGCTGCTTCAGGAGCTCCGGCGGCAGCGGCTTGGTGCGCCTCCGCTCCTCGCTGGGGGGGCGCGCGCCCCCATCGCGGCGGGGCTCCTTCACGGCACTTCGACCACTTCGAAGACGCGGCGGACGATCTGCTCGCTGGTGATCTCCTCGGCCTCGGCCTCGTAGGTGAGCACCACGCGGTGGCGGAGCACGTCGGGGCCGATGGCCTTGACGTCCTCGGGGGTCACGTAGCCACGGTGGCGGAGGAAGGCGTGGGCGCGCGCCGCCAGGGCCAGGGCGATCGAGGCGCGGGGGCTGGCGCCGTACTCGATGAGGTTGGCCATGTCCTTCATCCCCTTCTGGGTGGGCTCGCGGGTGGCGAAGACCACGTCGACGATGTAGTCCTTGACCCGATCGTCCATGTACACGTCGCGCACCACCCGCCGCGCCCCGAGGAGCTGCTCCTGCTCGACGACCTTGCTGGCGTGCTGGGTGAGCAGGCCGGTGGTGCGGTCGATGATCTGGCGCTCCTCGGCGCGGGTCGGGTAGCCGACCTTGACCATCAGCATGAAGCGGTCGACCTGGGCCTCGGGCAGGCGGTAGGTGCCCTCCTGCTCGATGGGGTTCTGGGTCGCCATGACGATGAACGGCTCGGGCAGCGGGTAGGTCGTGTCGCCGATGGTGACCTGGCGCTCCTGCATGGCCTCGAGCAGGGCGCTCTGCACCTTGGCCGGGGCCCGGTTGATCTCGTCGGCGAGCACCAGGTTGGCGAAGATGGGGCCGAGCTTGGAGGTGAACTCGCCCTTCTGCTGGTTGTAGATGACCGTGCCGACCAGATCGGCCGGGAGCAGGTCGGGGGTGAACTGGACCCGGGCGAACTTGGCGCTGATCGAGTCGCACAGCGTGCGCACGGTCAGCGTCTTGGCCAGGCCGGGGACGCCCTCGAGGAGCACGTGGCCCCCGGTGAGCAGGCCGATGAGGATCCGCTCGAGCATGTAGGTCTGCCCGACGATGACCTTGCCGACCTCGTTGATGAGGGTATCGGTGAAGGCGCTCTCTTTGGCGACGAGCTCGTTCAGCGCGCGGACATCGTGCATGACTCCAGGTCACCTCGGTGAAAGGGCCGCCCTCATAGCGCGCCCAGCGGCCTCCGGACAACCGACGGGGGGCAGGTATTCCTCGAAATCGACGCCGGCGGCCCCCGGAGCCCGCGCCTGGCCGGACCCCGACGCCCCCGGAACGCGGTCGTGCTAGACGCCGGCGCATGCCTCGCCCCACCGAGACCGCCCTCCGCGGCCGCGCCCGCACCCTGCTGGAGGCCATGACCGAGCGCGCCCGCTGGATCTACGCCCTCCCCCGGGAGGAGGCGCCCGCCGCCGTGCGCGCCATCGCCCTGGCCAAGGGCCTCCACGCCGCCGAGGAGGAGAGCGGCGCGGCGCGCTACGAAGCCGCGGACGGCAAGGCCTCCCTGGTCACCTTCGACAGCCCCGAGCTCGACGTCCTGCTCATCGAGGCCGCCGGGTCCGAGGCGCCCCCGATCCTCGCCGAGATCCTCGAGCGCACCCGCTTCTACGCCCAGTCGGCCCTCCTCGGCGTCGCGCTCGACGTGAAGGACCCCGAGGCCCCCAAGGCCCTCCGCACCCTCGCCCACATGGTCGTCGCCTGGGACGAGGACTGGAGCGACCTCTTCCTCCTCCACCTGGCCTCCCCCGACCCGGTCGTCCGCCACGACGCGGTCCTGGCCCTCACCGTGGCCGTGATGGTCGCCCACGACGCCGGCCCCGCCCCCGCCCTCCTCGACGAGGGGATCCGCCGCGAGAAGTTCCCCAAGCTCAAGGACACGATGATCGAGGCCCTCAACGTGGTGCGCGGGGTCACCGGCGCCCCGGTCGAGATGACCGCGGTCCCCGAGCCCGGCGCCTCGTGACCGACCTCAGTCGGTGACCCGCAGCAGGGCCTCGCCCTGCTGCTTGCCCTTGATCTGCTTGATCTCGACCTTGTACTCGCCCCCGGCCGAGGGGGTGAACGTCACCGGCGGCGCGCTCTGCGGCTTGCCGGTGGGCAGATCGCGGATCACCCGCTCCACGATCACCTTGCCCGCGGGGGACTTGATCTTGAGCGTGAACGGCGGATCGACGTCGTCCTCCGTGCGGAAGACGAGCTTGATCTCCTCCCCGGCCTTGGCCGGGTCGGATTTGCAGATCGTCTCGATGTCGCCGACGCTCTCGATGGTTCGGGCCACTGCGGGTCGTCCCTGGGAGGGGTATCCCTCACTCCTTCCATTCTAAGCCAGCCGACCCGCCGCCCGCGAATTTGTCGGGGAACGCTCTCGGGCGTTCCCCAGGATGGACTGGTCGGGGAACGCTCTCGGGCGTTCCCCAGGATGGACTGGTCGGGGAACGCTCTCGGGCGTTCCCCAGGATGGACTGGTCGGGGAACGCTCTCCCCGGGGAGCTCACGCTTCCCTGGTCCAGCGCAGCCGGGGCTGCCGGGCCGCCCGCGCCTCGTCCATGCGGCCGACGACGGTGTGGTGGGGCGCCTCCTTGACCAGCTCCGGCGTCTCCCGCGCCTCCTTGAGGATGGCGATCATGGCGCCCGCGAACTCGTCGAGGGTCTCCTTGGTCTCGGTCTCGGTGGGCTCGATCATCAGCGCGCCGGGCACCACCAGGGGGAAGTAGACCGTGGGGGCGTGGAAGCCGTAGTCGAGCAGCCGCTTGGCCACGTCGAGGGTCTTGACCCCGGTCTCCTTCTCCAGCTTCACGTCGGAGAGCACCACCTCGTGCATGCAGGGGCGGTCGATGGGCGCGTAGTAGTGATCCTTGAGCAGCGCCCAGAGGTAGCGCGCGTTGAGGACCGCGAGCGTGCTCGCCATGGTCAGCCCGTCGCCGCCCATCTCGCGGATGTAGGTGTAGGCGCGGACGAACATCCCGAAGTTGCCCTGGAACGCCCGCACCCGGCCGATGCTCTGGGGGCGGTCGTGATCGAGGACGTAGCCTTCCGGACGCCGCACCACCACGGGCGAAGGCTGGAACGGCTCGAGGTGCTTCTTGAAGCAGACCGGCCCCGCGCCGGGGCCGCCGCCGCCGTGGGGGGTGGTGAAGGTCTTGTGCAGGTTGATGTGGATGACGTCGGTGCCAACGTCGCCGGGGCGCGCCGCGCCCATGATGGCGTTGGTGTTGGCGCCGTCGCCGTAGACCAGGCCGCCCTTGTCGTGGATGAGCTTGATGATCTCGGGCAGGTACGTCTCGTAGACGCCGAGCGTGTTGGGGTTGGTGATCATCAGCCCGCAGACGTCGCCATCCGCGCCCTCGCGCTCGATGGCGCGGAGCACCTCCTCCGGGTGGACGATGCCGTCGGCGTTCTTCTCGATCTTGATCGCGGTGAGCCCGTTGAGCGCGCACGTCGCCGGGTTGGTCCCGTGGGCGCTCTCGGGGATGAACACCTTCTTGGGCGAGCGCCCCTGCGACTGGTGGAAGGCCCGGATCATCATGATCCCGGTGAGCTCCCCCTGCGCGCCGGCCGAGGGCTGGAGCGAGCAGCCGTCCATCCCGCTCACCTCGCAGAGCATGTCCGCGAGCTTGCCCATGATCTCCAGGGTGCCCTGCGCCAGCGCGTCCGGCGTCATCGGGTGGAGGTGGAGGAACCCGGGGATCCGGGCCGCCCACTCGTTGATCTTGGGGTTGTACTTCATGGTGCACGACCCCAGCGGATAGAGCTGGGAGTCGATGCAGAAGTTCCACTGCGAGAGCCGGACGAAGTGGCGGAACGCCTCCGGCTCGCTGACCTCGGGGAGGCCGGCCGGGGTGGTCCGGGCGAGCACGCCGAAGCGCGCGCCGGGGTCGACGGCGGGCACGTCGAGCGGAGCCAGCGAGGCCCCGCGGCGACCCGGCGACCCGCGCTCGAAGATCGGCGGCTCGCGAAACTGAATGCCCTGGGGCTGCGGTGCGCTCATGGTGCGGATGATCTCGGGGGTGAGCCGGGGGTTTGGGGGCAGAGGCCCCATCGTGCAACCCTCAGTGGGGCCTCAGTTGGGACTGGAGGGGCCTTCCGGCTTGCCCTTTTCCTTGTTCTCGGAGTCCCAGTCGCCGCCGCCGACGTCCGCGGCGCCGCTGCCGACGATGGAGTCGGGATCGGGCGGGATGTTGCGCTGCTTGACGGCCTCCCACGGGTCGCCCACCTCGTTCCCGCCGCGGCCGATCTCGCCGGCGATGGTGTCGTCGACGTTGGTCCCCTCGGGCCGCTTGTACTTGAAGTAGCCCTTGCCGGTCTTGGCCGCGTTGGGCCCGACCAGGCCGCGCGTGCGCTCGGTCCAGGTGAAGTGGAGCACGTCGCCGGTGGCGTCGCCTTCGATCTCGCCCCAGCGGTCCTTGTGCGGCCGCTCCCACTTGCCCTTGACGTGGGAGCTGCCCTTGGCGACGAGGTGGAGGTTGCCGTACAGCTCGCTGAAGTAGACGCCGTCCCACTTGGCGCCGCTCGGCATGTCGCCGGATTGCACCTGGGCCATCTTGCCCTCCGGCGTGCCGCTGCAACCCGTGAGAGCCGCGAGGGGGGCGACGAGCAGCGCGGTTGCCGTCGCGGCGGTCCAAAGCCTTCGTAGAGCGATCATGGAGGCGTACGCTAGCACGGCCCCACCGTCATTCCCCAGCCCGCGTTGCGAGGTGGCGCACCAGCTCGGTCACGTCCACCCGGTGGTCCAGAGCCAGGACCGGCCTCCCCCCGATCGCCTCGGGGAGCTTGGTGGCGCACCGTGCCGTGGTGAGCCACGCCTCCACCGGAGCTCGGGCGGCTTCGGCGAGAAGGGCGGCGGTCGGGACCGCGTGGTCGCCGAGGCAAAGAGTCGGGTCCGGGCGCAAGCCCACCCGCGCCAGCGCCGACACGATGCGCTCCGGCCGGGCGACCGCGAGCAGGAGACCGAGGCGGAGGGCGGCGAGCGCGCGCAGGTCGAACACCTCTCCCGCCGCCGAGACCGCTCCGGCGAGGCGCGCCGGGACCGCGATGGCGAAGGCGGGGAGGGTGGGATCCGGAGCGGTCCCTTCGGGTTGCAGGGCCGCCACGAGATCCGCGGCGGCCACCAGGGCGGCCCGGGGAGCGCGGAGATCGCCGACCGGGGGGCAGGCGCCGGAGCCCCAGGGCGCGCTGCCGTCGAGGACGAGGACCGCCGCTGCCAGGCGCTCGGGGGCCGCCTGGAGCAGGCCATCGACGATGAGCAGGCGATGACCGAGGGCCACGGCATGGTCGATCGCGGCCTGCCGCCCCGGAGCGACGACGACCGCGGCGACCCCCGCGAGGAGGCGCGCCGCGGCGAGCGCGTCGTCCCCGACCCTGGCGACCGCGTCCCCGGTCCGGACCACCCGAGCGGCGCCGGGGCGCGCCCGATACCCGTGACCGATCAGCGCCGGGAGCGCCCCCCGCTCCGCGAACGCCCGCGCGAGCGCGATCGCCACCGGCGTCTTGCCCGCCCCGCCCAGCACCGCGCCGCCGACCCCGATGAGCCGGACGCCCGGCGGGAGGGAGAGGGGACGGGCGACCGCGCGCGCGCTCACCTCGGCCCACGCGGAGGCGAGCAGCCGTGACACCGGGCCGCGGGCCCCTCCGTGCTCGAGGCGGCGGCCGAGAAGGGCGCGGAGCGCGTCGGCAGTCATCCCGGGACGGCATCTGCGCGCGACCGGCCGTTCGCGCAAGGGAAGATGGGCTTGCCAGGCAGCCGACAGACCCCGCCAGGGTGTCGACCCCGACCGCCAGGCCGCCGACCCCGACCGCCAGGCCGCCGACCCCGACCGCCAGGCCGCCGACCCCGAACGCCAGGCCGCCGACCCCGAACGCCAGGCCGCCGACCCCGAACGCCAGGCCGCCGACCCCGAACGCCAGGCCGACGAACCCG
>Ga0302267_10001345_pt1 | contig 31522 bp, 22 predicted proteins | sample III_Bog_E1_3_FD_194555 | JGI IMG/M metagenome (GOLD analysis project Ga0302267, IMG submission 194555) | Peat permafrost microbial communities from Stordalen Mire near Abisko, Sweden - III_Bog_E1_3 | ecosystem: Environmental > Terrestrial > Soil > Wetlands > Peat | place: Sweden: Abisko...
GCAGTCTCCTCAAGATACGGAGCGCCACCCGCCACGGGCTCGCGCAATATGCTGGCATCCAGCACCTTCAGCCAATCCCGGCCCATACCAAGCGCCCATTGCGTACGCAGGGGATCGCTGTCGCCTTTCAGCAGCAGGTGCAGGCCGCTACGCTCGTCCTCGGTGCCCTGATAAACCGTGTGCGGGCAGAACAGGGGCGATGCGCCCGCCTCGCCCACGCTGGTGCTACAGGGCACATCCACCGGGCCACCCGGCGTATTCACGGCCAGGGTCTGCGGCAGGTCTTGCTGGTCGAGTATCCAGGTTTGCTCTCCGCGCCATTGATACAGCCGGGTTTCCAGCTCAAGGCCGTGGCCCAGCGCGCGCTGGTTGACCAGTTGCCCCATCCAGAAATCGGAGTTCTGGCCCATGGTATCCGCCGCCCCGGAAAAGCTCAGGCTGTGTACGGCGGCAGCGCCTTGCAGGGGCTGGAAAAACTGGGTGCCTATGCCGGGGTAGCTGCGGTCTTGCAGGTCGTCGCCGTAAAAGCTGGCCTGCCACAGGCTGTTGGCGGCGTTGCCGGTTTCCAGGTGCAGGAAGGCGGCGCCATCACGCAGGGCTTCGTTGCGGGTGCCCTGCCCTGCGGCACCCGTGGTGGGGTCGGTGTAGTTATAGGCGAGGTCGGCATCGCCCTGATGATTGAGTGCGAGGCCGGCGTTGGCGCGCCAGGGGCCGTCGCCCCCGGTGCTGCCCAGCCAGCTCAGCTCACCCTGCTGCTGGCTGCCGGCGGCCACGGTGACGTCATGCGGGGTGTTGTCGGCGTCATACGTGTGCATGTCGATGACGCCGTGAAAGGCATCGGAGCCGTACAGGGTGCTGCCGGGCCCGCGCACCATTTCCACGGAGCTGAAGAGGCTGAGCGGAAAATACGGCGTGTCATAGTCGGCGGTGGCGTAGCTGTAATTGTCGATGGGCACGCCGTCGAGCAAGCTGGCGATACCGCGCGCCGACAGGTCGGTGGCATAGCCGCGCACCGCCACGGCCTGGGCGCCGCCAAGGGTGTAATAGGTGGCCACCGAGGGTACTTCTTCCAGCGCCTGATCAAGATTGCTGGCCGAGCGCTTTTCCCAGTCGTCCGGGTGCAGCACCGAGACCGGCGCGGCAGCGTCGATGACGGTTTCTTCAAAAGGGGAATCCACCGAGACCGGCAGTTGCTCCAGCGATTCCAGCGGCATTTCCAGAACGTCATCGGCCATGACCTGCGGGCTGACGCCGCAGAGCAGACCGGACAACAGCAGTAGCAAGCCTTTGCGCCATACCTTCCAATGCAAGCATCCCAAGGTGTTTGGGCCTGCTATCGGCTTATTTGGTGGTGGCGCCGGAAACTGTAAAGCCCTGCCCCAAAGGGCACTCACGCAGCGCAAGGAAGGAATGAAGAGCGCGGTGCACATATTGTACATGAGCGACGAAAGACGCAGCGGTGGGGCTTTACAGTCCGAGCCCCATGGATGCGGAGAATGCCTGAGAGCGCCGGGAGCGCTTGCAGGCCGTCCGGAAGGATTGCCGGTCAGAGTCGCGCCATACTGCGTTTCTCCCTCCTCATGTTGCCCCCCATGGATGGGGGGTACACCGGGCAGCGCCGGGAGCGCTGCCGGCGGAGCCATCACACGTCGTCGGTCGTGCCAGCTTTTCACAAAAGCGTGGCGCGACCCTGACCGGCAACGCCACGACCAAATGAGCCGGTGGCAGGCCCTAGCCATTGACCGCCGCCTTTTCATCGGCGGGAACAGGCAGGCGCCGGTGCAGCAGGTCAAGCAGCTCCATGCGCCGGAAGGGTTTGGTGAGCACGTCATCCATGCCGCTTTCCAGACAGGCCTTGCGCTCGTCCGGCAGCACGCTGGCGGTAATGGCCACAATGGGAATATGACGGCCACCTTCGGTACCTGCCTCACGGTCGCGAATGATGCGGGTGGTCTGGAAGCCATCCATTTCCGGCATCTGGCAATCCATCAGAATCAGGTCATAGGGCTGTGAGGCCCAAGCCTCCAGCGCTTCCTTGCCATTGAAGGCAACGTCCAGGGTGAGGCCCAGGCCGCGCAACATGGCTTTGGTCACTTCCTGATTGGTGGTGTTGTCCTCAGCCAGCAGGATACGGCGGCCCGCCCATGTCGGGCTGCGCAGTGGCGTGCTGTCGGGCTCGACCTTGGCCGGCTCCAGGTTCAGGCAGGTGCGCAGCACGTATTGCAGCTCACGGCTGCGCACGGGCTTGCCCAGGCGGTCGTCAAAGCCGGCCATGCGCGCCGACTGCAATTCGCCCGGCGCCAGCAATGCTGTCAGCAGGACAAGATGCATATCCTTGAACTCGGGGTCAGCCTTGATGGCCGAACCCAGCGCCATGCCGCTGATGTCTGGCATATGCATGTCGATCAGACAAAAGCTGTAGGCCTGACCCGCCGCAGCCCGACGGCGGATAGCCGCCAGCGCGGCAGAACCGCTGTCGGCCACATCACAGTTCAGGCCCAGCTGGTTCATCTGCTGCTGCAGTATCTCGCGACTGACCGCGCTGTCATCCACCACCAGAGCATGTAGGCCGGCCAGCTCTTCGCAGGGCGCTTCGGCCGGCACCGGGTTTTGCGCCGCTTGCAGGCGCAGGTTGAAATGGAAGTCAGTGCCCTTGCCCAGTGTGCTAGTGGCGTGAATCTCGCCACCCATCATTTCAACCAGCTGTTTGACAATGGCCAGGCCCAGTCCGGTGCCGCCAAAACGCCGCGCATGCGAACTGTCGGCCTGCACGAAGGGGCGGAACAGCTGTGCCTCGGCGTCGGGTGGCATGCCAATGCCGGTGTCACGCACCGATATCTGCAAGCAGTTCGGATCGCCCGCATCGGCCTTCACGGTCACCACGACTTCACCGGCCTCGGTAAACTTGACGGCATTGCCCACCAGATTGAGCAAGATCTGGCGCAGGCGGTTGGGGTCGCCCCGGAGTTGGGTCGGTACGCCGGCGGCAATGCGCGTGGCCAGCTCCAGACCCTTGCGGTGAGCGTGCTCGGCCAGCAGGTCCATGACATCCTCAACGACCTGCACAGGTGCAAAGTCCACGGACTCCAGTTCCAGCTTGCCTGCCTCGATCTTGGAGAAATCGAGAATATTGTTGATGATGACCAGCAGGGCCTCGCCCGAGCTGTGCGCGGTAGAGGCATAGCGGCGCTGGGCCGAAGAAAGATCACTGTCGAGCAGCAGTTCGGTCATGCCCAGCACGCCGTTCATGGGCGTGCGGATTTCATGACTCATGGTGGCCAGGAATTGCGACTTGGCCTGATTGGCAGCCTCGGCGGCATTCTTGGCATCAATCAGCTCGGCGGTGCGCGCCTCCACCAGCTGCTCCAGCCGCTCGCGATGGCCTTTCAGCTCGGCCTCGCGCGCTTCGATCTGGCCCAGCATGTCGTTGAAGCTGGTAATCAGCCGCCCCACCTCGTCATCATTGCCGGCAAATTCCGCGCGCAGGCCATAGTCTTTTTCACGCGATACTTTCTCTGCCATGGCCGCCAGCGCCAGCACCGGCCGCGTCATGTGCCGGCTCAGGCGCAAGCCCAGCACGGCGGCTACGCCAAGTGCCGCCAGCGCCACCAGACCCACGACAAACAGGTAGGCCGCCAGCTCGCGCCACACCGGGGTAATGTCAGCGGCCAGGTACAAGGTGCCCAACTGCTCGTTGTCGAGCACGATGGGCTCGGCGATATTCAGGTCGGCATACCAGCGTGTCTGCGTCTTTGTATCGCCACAGGTCGGGTGTCGGCTGCTGCTGCGCAGCACCAACTCGGCAAACTCGGTATTGCCCTGGCGCACACAGGCAAAGACCACATCCTGATCGGCCTGCAGCGAGCCGAGGATGACCCTGGCTTCCTTCGCGTCGTCAAAGGCCATGGCCGCCTGTACGTTATAGGAGGTGGCCTGCGCCAGGGTATTCAGTCGGGCGCTGCTGTCGGTGTAGAGCTTGAAGGCGGCGACAGCAGCAAACACCAGCCAGGCAATGAACAACGCCGAGCCGGAGCTGAGCACCAGAATGCGCAGGAACTTGTTTTGCAGGGGCAGTTCGCGCAGGCTGGTCATTGATCACCCGACTGTACGATGTGCGCCATCTGCAACATGCGCGCGCTGAGCTTGAGGCCGGACTGTTCGGCAATGACCCGGTTGACCGCAAACTGCACATGGTTGGACTCCACGAACAGGCCGATCATGCCGCCTTGCTGGGCAAAGCTGGGGGCATCGCTGATGGTGAGCACAGGCAGGCCGCCGACGTTGCGCAGCAAGTGCCCACGGGCATCGTCGGCGGCGCCGATAAACAGGATATTGCAGCCAGTCAGCTCGTCGCTGCTGCTGATGGCGCGGATATGAATGGCGTGGCCCTGGGCCTCACGGCCTTGCAGCAGGCTGAGCTTGCCGTCGAGGGTCTTGTCATCGGGAACGCAGATTTGCAGGGCGTCGGTAGTGGCCAGTGCGGTGCTCGGCCACTCGACGAACTTGGCGAAATTGTAGATGAAGGCGGCCTTGATCTCGGCCTCGTCGGGAGTGGCCATGACGGCAGCCGGAAGCATGGCACAGAGGCCCAGCAACAATCTGATCCAGCGCCTCCCCTTCCTCACCCCGGCACCTCCAGATCTTGGACTTTATTATTGTTGACACCGGGGTGGCGTGTGTCGGCAGGTCATCACCCCGTAAACCGTCTTGGTACCAGGGCAGCCATCAACCCCGCCCATACGCGCATCAACCTTCAATATAGTAGGCGCCGGCAAATAAGTCATTACGCTGACTACAGCGTCATACAATATGCGGCAAGCTTCCCATTTACGGCAGACGGCCAGCCAGGCCCTGTATTGCCGCCTGCGCGGCGAGCCAGTGCGGGCTCTGCTGCAAAGCCTGCAAGCTGGCGAAGCGGCTACGGCCACGCAGGGCTACAAAACGACGCTGCTCCGGCAGACGGTCACGCTGCTCCAGCGCCTGCAGGACCTCCAGGGCGCCGGCGCGGTGATTGCACACCAGCACCATGTCGCAACCGGCATCGAGTGCCGCATGGGCACGGTCGCTGAAGGAGCCGGCCGCTACGGCGCCCTCCATACTGAGGTCGTCCGAAAATATCAGGCCGTCAAAGCGCAGCTGTTCACGCAGGATGTCCTGCAGCCAGAATGAGGAAAAGCCCGCCGGCCGGCCATCAATCTTCGAATAAATGACATGGGCGGGCATGATGCCCTGCAACTCGCCGCTGAGCTCGCGGAAGGGGCGCAGGTCATGGCTTTCAATCTCGGCCCAGGAGCGGGTATCAACGGGCAGCGCGACATGTGAGTCCGCCTCCACCGAGCCATGACCGGGAAAATGCTTGCCGGTGGCGGCCATGCCGGCATCGCTCATGCCCCGGATGAACTCGCGCAGCAGCGCCACGGCCACCTGCGGGCTGGCGTGAAAGGCGCGGTCGCCGATGATCTGGCTGATGCCGTTATCCACGTCAAGAATGGGTGCAAAGCTGATGTCCACACCCACAGCCAGCACCTCGGCTGCCATCAGCCAGCCGCACTGGTAGGCCAGGGTGCGCGCCTGCATGGGCTCGGTCTCATAGATATCGCCAAAGACTTTCATGGGCGGCAGGCGCACGAAACCGTCACGAAAGCGCTGCACACGGCCACCCTCCTGATCTACCGCCACGATCAACTCGGAGCGCTCGGCGCGAATGGCGGCCACCAGGGCACTGACCTGCGCAACGCTGGCAAAGTTGCGGGCAAACAGGATGACGCCACCCACATGCGGATGCTGGAGCAGGTCTTTTTCGGCATCCGTCAACGTCAGCCCTTCCAGGTCAAGCATCAAAGCGCCCAGTGTCATGGGGTATCCTCATCAGGGAAAACGACCGCCATGGCGGTCAGGAGATTGGTCAGGAATGGGTTTGTGGTCAGCGCGCAATCAAGAAGGCGCCAGCCAGAGCAGGCGAATCTAAACACCGATTTGCCGGCCAAGTCAAAGGCCCGAAGGAAGGAATTGATACCCTCCTGCCCCCGCCCGCCTGACGCCATCAGGGGGCTCATGCACTAATAGTGTGCCCATGGCGAGCCTGCACCTCGAAAGCGGGGTCAAGGCCCCGTCCGGGGGCACGAAAACACATAAATATTACCGAAAGATAAAGATGCCAACTGTCAAGCGCTCGCAAGCGGTTGCTATAATCACCGCCAAATAGCGTCGGCGACGGGCCGGCGCTCAGATCGAGTCACCCCATGCCTGGTCCTGTGTCGCGCCAACGTCTCCTGCGTATTTCTGCCCTTTCCGCCCTGCTCGTATTCTCTGCAGTGTTCGCTCGGCAAACCATCATCCCGGCGCCGACACCCGGCCTGGAGCCCGCGCCTGCGGAGCTGGAGCCAACACGCCAGCAGGCCAAGGCCTCGCGGGAAGTGGTTGACCTGCTTGACGACAAAAACTACGAACGTGTTGACCTCGACAACAACATGGCCAACAAGGTCTTCGACCGCTACTTCAAGGACCTGGACGGCAGCCACAGCTACTTCATGCTGAGCGACATCCAGGGCTTCGAGCCCCTGCGCGCCGGTTTTGGCGATGCCCTGCGTGGCGGCAACCTGAAGACCGCCTTTGTCATCTACAACCGCTATGAACAGCGCGTGGTGGAGCGGCTTGGTTTCGTGATCGACGAGCTCAACAAGGGTGTGGGCCGCATCGACTTCAAGAAAGACGAAAGCCTGGAGACCAACCGCGAAAAAGCTCCCTGGCCGGCCAACCAGGCCGAGCTTGACGATCTCTGGCGCAAGCGCGTCAAGGCCGCCGCCCTCAGCCTGCGCATGACCGGCAAGAGCGATGCCGACATCCAGAAAACCCTGCTGAAACGCTACAAGAGCCAGCTGGCCCATATTGAGCAAACCAAGACCGACGACGCCTTCCAGGTCTTCATGGACTCGTTCACGATGTCCTATGACCCGCATACCGAATACTTTTCCCCGCGCAGCTCGACCAACTTCAATATCAACATGAGCCTGTCACTGGAAGGTATTGGCGCCGTGCTGCAAAGCGAGGACGAATACACCAAGGTGGTGCGCCTCGTGACTGGCGGCCCCGCCGACAAGGCCAAGCAGCTGAAGCCGGGCGACCGCATCGTGGCGGTGGCGCAGGGCAATGAAGACTTTGTGGATGTGGTGGGCTGGCGCATAGACGAAGTGGTTGACCTGGTGCGTGGCGCCAAGGGCACGACCGTACGCCTTGAGATTATTCCGTCCGACGCTGTCGATGAGCACAAAACCCGCACCATCAGCATTGTGCGCAATACCGTGGCTCTCGAAGACCAGGCGGCGCAGAAGAAGGTCATCACCCTCACCCGCAACGGTCACAGCTACAAGATTGGCGTGATCAAGCTGCCAGAGTTTTATGCCGACTTTGCCGCCCAGCAGAACGGCGACCCGAACTACCGTAGCACCACACGTGACGTAAAGCGCCTGATTACCGAACTGAAGGCCGAGAATATCAATGGTCTGGTGCTCGACCTGCGCAATAACGGTGGCGGCTCCCTGGCCGAGGCCAACTCACTGGTCGGTCTCTTCATCGAAACCGGCCCCACGGTGCAGGTGCGTGACTCGCTCGGCCATATCGAAGTGCTGGGCGACCCCGATCCCAGCGTGACCTACTCCGGCCCGCTGGTGTGCCTGATCAATCGTCTGTCGGCCTCGGCTACCGAGATTTTCGCGGGCGCCATCCAGGACTATGGCCGTGGCCTGATCGTGGGCAGCAACAGCTTTGGCAAGGGCACCGTGCAATCGCTGCGCGACCTCAACTTTGGCCAGCTCAAGATCACCGAAGCCAAGTTCTATCGCATCTCCGGTGCCAGCACCCAGCATCGCGGTGTAGTACCCGATATCGTTTTCCCCAATATCGTGGATGATACCGATATCGGCGAGTCGGCCCTGCCCAACGCCCTGCCCTGGGACACCATCCCGCCGGCTCCCTTCTTCACCTACCAGGACTTCAGCAAGATCCTGCCCGGCCTGCGCGACGCCTCCCAGAAGCGGCAGGCGGCAGACCCCGACTTCCAGTACCTGAACGAGGAAATTGCCTTCTCCAGGACGCTCAAGGACAAAACGTCAATTTCCCTGAACGAGAACAAGCGCCGCGAAGAGCAGAAGCAGGTGGATGATGCCCGTCTGGCGATCGAAAACCGCCGCCGTGCGGCCAAGGGCGAAGTATTGCTGAAAACCGGCCGCGAGATTGAAGATCAGGACGACAAGGACGCCCAGGACGATATTACTGACCCCAACAAGGAAAAGCCGGAAGACCAGGCCTTCGTGACCGAGTCGGCCAATATCCTGCTCGACAGCGTGGTGGCCACCCCACAGGTCGTCAACAAGGCCGCGCAGCAGCAGCCGCGCCCGTCCAGTTCCTGGTGGAACTAGGCGATTGCCGGCAGGCCCTACGGGCCTGCCGGCGATGCCAGCCAGTCGCCGCTCTCCACCCGCTCCAGCCCCTGCGTGTTACCCCGGTACCAGTAAATCCATGCCTCGCCAACGCGGCCGTCATCCAGCGTGACCGGGTGGCGTTCACGGCGGAACTCGTCATCGTCACGCCAGTGGCATAGCTCAAAGGCATCCAGCGCCGCCAGCGTTTCGGCGGCATCAACCGGCTCCAGAGCCAGTACCTCCCCCCTCACCCAGCCTGCACCTGGCATCATGCCGGGGTAATAACTGATGCGGCACAGCCAACCCGGCACACGGGCACTGCCCAGCAAGTGCGTGTGCGCCGCCAGCCAGCGGCTCATGGGGTGACCCGAGCCGGGGCGCAGGGTACCGTAAACAAATAGCCACTCAGCCATGGGCGCTCCCACGCTGAAACGGGCAATACCCGGTCCCGGCCATAGGCTGTGGTAACATGGTTTCTCCAATATCCCGCAGGATAACGCTGTGGCAGCCGGTCAACGCACCCCGGACTCCTCATCCCAGCCAGCCAATGGGCATACCGCCGCTGCGTACCCGGCAGCAGGATACCCGGCCACGATCAGGCTGCTGGCCGAACAGGCCTTTTCCCGCACCGCCGGAGCACCGCTGCTGGCCGGCAATCGCGTTACCCTGTTGCAGGACGCCACGGAAAACTACCCCGCCTGGCTGACCGCCATTGCCAGTGCCCGCCATCATATCCACTTTGAAAACTACATCATCGCCAATGACGCGGTGGGGCGTGAATTTATCGCTAGCCTGTGTGAGCGGGCGCAGGCAGGCATCAGCGTGCGCCTCCTCTACGACTGGATGGGCTGCTTCGGCAAAAGCGCCAAAAGCCTGTGGCAACCCCTGCTGGCGGCGGGCGGCGAAGTGCGTTGCTTCAATCCACCACAGCTCATCAATCCCTTTGGCTGGGGCATACGCGACCACCGCAAATCGCTCACCGTGGATGGCCGCATCGGCTTTGTCAGCGGCCTCTGCGTGGCGGCCAGCTGGCGCGGCGACCCCGAGCGGCAGATCGCCCCCTGGCGCGATACCGGCGTCAGTATCGAGGGGCCGGCGCTGGCGGACATCGTGCAGGCCTTTGCCCAAGCCTGGGCCGCCTGCGGAGCCGAGCTGCCGGCGGACGAATTACAGATCGAGGAACTGGCAGAAGGGCTGGGCAATATCCACCTGCGGGTGATTGCCACCACGCCAAACACCAGCGGGTTGTATCGCCTCGACCAGCTGATCGCCGCCATGGCGCGCAAACGCCTGTGGCTGACCGACCCCTATTATCTGGGCACGCCCTCTTATATGCACGCGCTGTGCGCTGCAGCTGCCGATGGGGTCGACGTGCGCCTGCTGGTGCCCTCCAGTACCGACATTCCCATGCTCTCCCCGCTCTCACGCGCAGGCTACCGCCCCTTGCTGGAGGCGGGTGCGCGGGTGTTTGAGTGGAATGGCCCGATGATACACGCCAAGACCGCAGTGGCCGATGGGCGCTGGGCGCGGGTGGGATCGAGCAACCTGAATATCGCCAGCTGGATGAGCAATTACGAACTGGATGTGGCCGTGGAAGACCAGGCCTTTGCCCGCCGCATGGAGGCCGTGTACGAGGCCGACCTGGAGCAGTCAACCGAGATTGTGCTCAGCCAGCAGCGTGTACTGTTGCGCCGGGGCCGCAAGGCCCAGCGCCACCTGCCACCCAACCGGCGCAGCGCCGCCAGCCGCCGCACCGCCACGGCGCTGCGCCTGTCCAATGCCATGGCCCTGGCCATGCGCCAGCAGCGCCTGCTCGGCCCCGCCGAAGCGCGGCTGACCCTGTTCGTGGGCCTGCTGCTCTTCGCCTTCAGCGTGGTAACGCTCTGCGTGCCGCGGCTCGTGGCCCTGCCCATGGCGGCTTTCAGCCTGTGGCTGGCCGTCAGCTTCCTGCTGCGCTCGCGCAACATGCGGCGCAGACAATAAAACCTGATACCTGCCAACCCATGCCGGCACAGTTCCGCTTGACTGGATGATTCACTTCGGTATCCTTGCCGCTCTTCCGCAGCATCATTGCGCCCACACCGGCGCAGACACTCCCTCTGGAAGCGTGGCCGAGCGGTTTAAGGCAGCGGTCTTGAAAACCGCCGTGGGTTTGCGCCCACCGTGAGTTCGAATCTCACCGCTTCCGCCAAAGAAGCATCCCTTTTCGACAATAAATCCCGACTCAGGCACGGGTAAATTGCCCGCAGCCCAACGCGGCGACTCGGCAGGCGTTCCATCAACTCCGGACGCTATTGCACCACATGGCATTGCCCATGGTATGCTGATCATAAGGTCAGTATAACGAGTAGGCAATTACGGGCGGCGATGCTGATAAGACCACGAAGCCTGGACACCAATGCAGTGGATTGCAGGAGCACGTATATGTGGCAGTTTCTCTTAATGTCCGCTTTTATTACTTCTTTTGCCGCTTCAGCCAAGGAGTTACCACCAGCCAATGCGACGGCTAACTCCGGCGCTCTCCAAGCTGCGCCGGCAATAGCATCAGCCCAAACAACCGCTCCGCCGCCAAATGGAGGAGACACAGCAAAATCCTTCGAACACCTCCCAGAGCAAGAGTTGATTGCACCAGCTGAGTCAGGAACCTCCGAAGAGTGGCTTCATGGGCCTGAATCGTGGACCGCTTTTTTTACACTTTGCTTGGCGGCTATTACAGGGTTTCTGTGGCGGGCCACCTATAAACTCTACCAAGCCACAGTTGACCTAAGTCGTGACGCGAAGGCTGAAGGTGACCGGCAAGCAAAGGAAATGGTGGACTCCATAAGTCAGGCCACAAGGGCAGCAACCGCGATGGAGCGACTGGCAGATGAGTCAGCAAAGAGTTCGGCGGCAACGGCACATGCCGCACAAGCGACAGAGAAAACCGCTCAGATTATATCCGAGAACGCTGAACGGGAATTGCGAGCATATTTGTGCATCAGCCTTGGAAACGCCAAACTAAGAAGCTTTCACAATATTACAATTGCCCAAGCGGACATTCCGATCAGAAACTATGGGAAAACTCCTGCACGCAATGTGGTAGTAAAAACCTTGAATTTCGGTGCGCCTCACCCGCTTGATGCTCAGAGTACCCCATCCAATCTCGATCACGTCTACCCTACGCCAGCTGGTCTGCTAGTGTCCTGTGCGGCTAATTGATTAACTCATTTTGTTGGCATGTGATAGAATAGCGCATGCCAACAAAAGCCTCCCCTTTGCTGATTTCTGATGCCGACCGCGATGAATTGTCACGCTGGTTGCGATCAGGAAATCTACCTCAAAAGCTGGTCTTCCGAGCGCGGCTGATACTGCAGCTGGCCGAAGGCCTTCCCGTCACCACCGTTGCCGAGCGGAACGAAACTTCTCGCAAGACAGTGCACGAGTGGAAAAACCGCTTCATGGCAGAGGGTATTGCCGGCCTCAATGACTTGCCGCGACCAGGGCGCCCGACCGTGATCAGTGAAAAGGCCGTGCAGGAAGTCTTGCGCATGACCGTGGAGGAGCGCCCTCACGAAAGCACGCACTGGAGCGTGCGTTTGATGGCCAAATATGCTGGCCTGACGATGTGGCAGGTTCGCCAGATTTGGGATAGCGCCGACTTGCGACCTCACCGCATCAAAACCTTCAAGATCAGCAATGATCCGAAGTTTGCTGACAAGGTGGTAGACATTGTTGGGTTATACCTGAACCCTCCCGACAATGCTCTGGTGCTATCTGTCGACGAAAAAACCCAGATTCAGGCGCTGGACCGGACACAGCCAGGCTTGCCGCTGCGGCCGGGACAGGTCGAGCGGCGTACGCATGACTACAAGCGGCACGGCACCGCCAGCCTCTACGCCGCGCTGAATCTGGCATCCGGCCAGGTGATCGCCGAAGTCACGGATCAGCATCGCGCCGTTGAATTCCTGAAGTTCCTGCGCAAAATCGACCGAAGCACCCCATCGAAGTTGGACCTGCATCTCATTTTGGACAATAGCAGCACCCACAAAACTGCCGAAGTACAGGAATGGCTGCAACAACATCCGCGTTTCAAATTGCATTTCACCCCCACCAGCGCTTCGTGGATCAATGCCGTGGAAGGCTGGTTTTCGCAACTGGAGCGCCGCGCTCTACAGCGCGGCGCGTTCACCAGTGTTCAGGAACTTAAGAATGAATTGAAGCGGTTCGTAGGCGTACACAATGAACATCTTGCCAAGCCATTTACCTGGACCAAATCCGCAGACGCCATTCTTCAGGCCGTTGAGAGGGCAAAGAATGCGACACCCAATTAACCGCACAGGACACTAGCACCCGCCAGGGCAGGCTCGGGGCCTGCCACCTACTCAGCCAATGCTGCCGGCACCTGTAATACCAGGTAATCCACCAGCGCCTGTACCAAGGATAGGGTCTCAGTCGCGCCGGTACAGCGTCACCACGCAGGCGCCACCCAGGCCCAGGTTGTGTTGCAGGGCGATACGGGCGCCTTCCACCTGGCGCCTGTCCGCTGTGCCGCGCAGCTGCCAGACCAGCTCGGTGCATTGCGCCAGACCCGTTGCCCCCAGCGGATGCCCTTTGGAGAGCAGCCCGCCGGAGGGGTTGGTGACGTACTTGCCACCATAGGTATTGTCGCCATCCCAGATGAATTTCTCGGCGCCGCCTTCCGGGCACAGGCCCAGTCCTTCATAGGTCAGCAGTTCGTTGGCGGTAAAGCAATCGTGCAGCTCGATCACGTCCACGTCTTCCGGGCCGATGCCGGCGGCTTCATACACCTGCTGTGCCGCCTGTTTCGTCATGTCGTAGCCGACCATCTTGATCATGCTGCTTTCGTCAAAGCTGCTGGCATAGTCCGTGGTCATGGATTGCGCGGCGATATACACGGGATTGCGGATGCCATGCTTCTGCGCAAACTCGTCGGAGCAAAGAATGGCCGCGCCCGCGCCGCAGGTGGGCGGGCAGCACTGGAAGCGCGTGAGCGGATCGAACACATCCTCCGAGGCCAGAATTTCTTCCAGCGACAGCACCTGCCCGAACAGCGCATAGGGATTATTGCTGGCGTGCTTGCGGGCTTTTACTGAAATCTGCGCAAAGGTTTCCTTTTTGGTGCCGTACTGCCAACGATATTCGCGCCCGGCGCCGCCAAACATCTGCGCGGCGGGCGGAGCCTGATTAAAGCCCTGCACATCCACCATGACCTGTGCGTGCCGGCCCATGGGCGGCTCACGATCGTTGAACTTGGCGCCCAGCGCGCCCTTTTCCATTTTTTCGAAACCGATGGCCAGCACGCACTCAGCCAGCCCTCCTTCAATGGCCTGCCGTGCCAGATAGAGCGCGCTGGAGCCAGTGGAGCAGTTATTGTTGACGTTGACCACGGGAATGCCAGTCAGCCCCAACTCATAAACCGCACGCTGGCCGCAGGTGGAATCGCCATACACATACCCGGCATAGGCCTGCTCAACCTCGCCATAGGGAATGCCGGCATCCTGCAAGGCCTTGGTGCCGGCCTCGCGGGCCATTTCATAATATTCGGGACTGGAGCCGGGCTTGGCAAACCTGGTCATCCCCACACCGATCACATTGACGCGACGCTTCATGATATTTCTCCCTGAAAATTGATCACAGTATGTTGGTGAGGAATTGCAGCTTGTGTGCAAGCCGGGCGTCGCCATCGACGCGCAGTTCGCCGCGCTGGTAGAGATCGCGCACATCACGGCGGCCATGCGCCAGCGCAGCGAGGTTTTCATCGCTGAGGCCGAAGGTGGCGGCAGCTTTGTCGCTTTGGGTGGCCGTTATCGCGGCGGGGCTCTGGCTGAAATCCACCAGCCAGTGGGCTTCGGGTTCACTGATGTTGAATTGCAGGGGCTGATTCAGGCCGGCGGGTTCTTTCATATTTTCCATGAGTGCCGCGAAAAGCGCCGGGGCAAAGGCCATGCGCGCGCTGCTGACCGTTGGCGTGTTCGTGTTGCCACCAGCGGCAAGCCGTTCCGCCGTGGCCTGCTCGACCAGCTTCGGGTCCATTTTTTTCAGGAATTCCAGCTTCTGTGCCGCCATCATATTGCCCGCTATTTTCAGCTTGCCGCTGAAGAACAGCTTTTGTGCATCTTCGGCGCCGGTGCACATGCCGACAAAATCCGCCGTGGTCGCGCTCAGGGTCACGTCCGGCTTTTCAGCTTCACCGGTCCATGCGCTGCCCTTGCCATTTTTCATGTCCACGACAAAATCGCCATCGGGATGGCTGAGCTTGAACTGGAACAGGGTTTTTACCTTTTCGACAATGCCGGGAGTGAGGGCGATATATTTGTCGATACCGGTAAAGATATCGGCCACTATCGGCTGGCCATTGGCGGCCGGTACCTCCGCGACTGGCGCTGGTACCGCCGAACTGCTACCGAGCCGTTTGGCTTTGGCTTCTTCAAAGCGCTGCGGCTTGATGTCCTGCAAGACGATCAGTTTGTTGGAGGCCATGATATTGCCGCCAATTTTCAACTTGCCGCCAAAAAACAGTTTCTGCACATCGGCCAGTGTGCTGCTGACTACGGTGCCCAGATGCTCCTCATCCAGTTCCAGCGTAACATCGGCTTTTTCTGCGACGCCAGCAGCGCAGGAGCCTTGGCCATTTTTCAAATCAAGCACCCAGCTTGATGCCGGATTTTTCAGGGTGAACTGGAAGACCGTTTTGGTTTTTTCCGCCAGTTCCGGGTGTTCACCCACATAGGCGGCCAGCACGGAAAATACGTCGGCAGCGGTCAGGCGCTCAGGTTGGGCGATGACCGCTGCGGCTGCCGCTTGTACGGTGGCAACAGGCTTGGCCTTTGCCTTGGGCTGCGGGATTTCCTTGTAAAGCTCAACGACGGCATTCTTGATAACGATTTCGTTGTGTTCCTTGACGCTGGTTTCAAAAACTATGCGGGTATCGGACTCTTTCCACATTTTCGTCACCAGCGTATCGCCGGGAAACACCGTCTTGGCAAAGCGCGCCTTGATGCTCTTGAAATAACGTCCATCATTATTACAGAACGCCTTGATCACGTGGCGGCCGCAATAGCCATAGGTGCACATGCCGTGCAGGATGGGTCGCTCGTAGCCAAAGGCTTTTGCAAATTCCGGGTCGGCGTGCAAGGGATTCCAGTCGCCGGAAAGCCGGTAGAGCAGGGTCTGGTTGGCGTCGGTTTTTTCCTCGATGACGGCATCGGGCGCACGGTCGGGTGGCACGTTGATGTCGGCGCTGGGGCCACGGTCGCCACCCCAGCCGCCGGCGCCTTTTACGAAGGCGGTCATTTCGTTGTAAATGATTTCCTCACCGCTCTCGTCGGTGGAAGAAATGGCAAAAGTCACCACGGCATTCGGCGCCTTGTCATAGGCTTGCTTGAGTTTGAAGGTGTGCTTCAGTTTGGCGTGCTTGGGCAGGGGGCGTTTTATTTCTGTGTATTGTTCTCCGTGCAAAAGGCGCTCAAAGCCGAAGTTCATTCCGGGCAGGGCCAGCGTGCCGCTCTTGGCAGCGGCCAGCATGGCGTTGGACTGCGGCATCACTCCATAAGTCGGCAGGGCGCGGAATTCGCCATCCAGCTCGTACACGTAATGCAACTCCTCCTTGTCGAGCGGATTACGGGCGGCACCCACACCCAGCGCATACAAGGCAAGGTCGCGCTCGTCATAGGACGATTCCAGCACCAGTTCGGTTTTCGAGGCAACATCGAGGTTAATAAACTCATTACCGCCCAACGACGGATTATTGATATTGCTGAGAATGGGGCCAAAGGAGTCTGTGGTGCTGGCCGGATGGGTGGATTCGGTAAAATCGGTAATGCGGCTCCATTTGCCGGCCACGTCATCGACATCAAAGCTCTTGCCCAGCGCAAAGCTGTAGCCCTGCGCACGTTCCCAGCGCAGCTTGGCGATATAGCCAGCGCCGACTTCGAACAGGCCTTTGTTTTCTGTGCAGTCCTCATGGCAGAGCCAGGCCACCAGCGGGCTAACGGCCTCCGGCTTGAGTACGGCCAGCAATTCCGGCGGCATGATGGTTTCGGTCAGGCGCGAGGCGGCAATCGGCGCAATCGTATTGACCTGTATGCCCTTGCTCTGGCCTTCGACGGCGAGGCAATGCGCCAGCCCGAGTATGCCCAGCTTGGCGGCACAATAATTGGCCTGCCCGAAATTGCCATAAATACCGGCGGCCGAGGTGGTCATGATGATGCGGCCATAACCCTTGTCACGCATGATGGGCCAGGCGGCCTGCGACACGCTCTTGCTGCCATTCAGGTGCACACGCATGATCAGGTCCCAGTCGGCATCGCTCATTTTCTGGAAGCTGATGTCACGCAGGATGCCGGCGTTGTTGACCACGATATCGACGGTGCCAAAGGCATCCAGCGCCGACTGCACGATGGCCTGGCCATTTTCTACGGAATCGTAGTTGGCCACGGCCTCGCCACCGGCGGCGATAATTTCTGCTACGACTTTGTCGGCAGCTGCTGAGGATTTTCCGTCGCCGTGGGCGCCGCCGCCCAGATCGTTGACCACTACCTTGGCGCCGCGTGCGGCCAGCGTCAGGGCGTGCTGGCGACCGAGGCCGTTACCAGCGCCGGTGACGATGGCGACACGGCCGTCGAAACGTAATTCGGACATGGTTTGCTCCTTTTTTATGCGGTGGCTTGGGCCACTTTCTGGCATCCTGAATTTATTTTTGGCAAGGGCACGGAGCTTGTTCTCCCCTTCCCTCTCCCTTTGGGAGAGGGAAGGGGACCGAGGTGCGTTTGAACATTGGCAGCGGTAGCTTCCACGTCCGTCCCTCACCCCTGCCCCTCTCCCGGAGGGAGAGGGGATCAGCGCTCTTTGCAGATGACTTCGCCCTGAGCCGTGCGGCTTAAATCATGCGCGAAATAATTTCCTTCATGATTTCGTTGGTGCCGCCGTAAATCCGGTTGGCGCGTGTATCAACATAGGCGCGGGCAATCGGATACTCCATCATGTAGCCGTAACCGCCGTGCAGTTGCACGCACTCGTCCACCACCTTGCTCAGCAGGTCAGAAACCCAATACTTCGCGGCGGCAGCGGCATCGATGGCCAGTTCCTTTTTCAGCACCAGCTCCAGACAACGATCCACATAGACGCGGCCGATCTGGATTTCCGATTTCATTTCTGCCAGCTTGAAGCGCGTGTTCTGGAAACTGGCGATGGGCTTGCCAAAGGCGGTACGCTGCTTGACGTATTCCACTGTTGTGGCCAGTGCGCCTTCGGCCCCGGCGATGCAGATGACCGCGATCATCATGCGTTCCCAGGCCAGTTCCTGCATCAGCATGAAAAAGCCCATGCCTTCGCCGCCGAGCAGATTCTTTTTCGGCACACGGACATTGTTGAAGAAGAGTTCGCAAGTGTCCTGTGCCTTCATGCCCATCTTTTTCAGGGGCTGGCCCTTGCTGAAGCCCTCACTGTGTGCATCGACGATGAGCAGGGAAATATTCTGCGCGCCCTTCTCGCCCTCGCCGGTCTTGGCCACGACAACCACCATGTCGGCCAGATAGCCGTTGGTGATGAAAATCTTGGAGCCGTTGAGTACGTAGTGATCGCCATCGAGCACGGCGCGTGTCTTCACCGCCTGCAGGTCGGAGCCGGTGCCGGGCTCGGTCATGGCGATGCCGGTCACGCACTCGCCGCTGGCCATTTTCGGCAGCCACTCCTGTTTTTGCTCTTCGTTGCCGAAGTTGTTGATATAGTTCGCGACGATGTCGGAGTGCAGGGAAAAGCCCGAGCCGGAATCGCCCGCCCGCGCTTGTTCCTCCATCATCACCACGCTGTAGAGGCGGTCAACGCCAGCGCCGCCGTATTCCTCCGGCATGGTCGGGCAGAGCAGGCCCAGATGGCCGGCCTTGTTCCACAGACTGCGGTCGATGTGCTGTTGCTCTTCGAAGCGCTCGCGGTGCGGCATGATCTCCGTTTCAAAGAAACGCCGGGCCGTGGTGCGAAAGGCCTCGTGGTCGGCATTGAAGAGAGTGCGGGGGATCATGGCATTGAGGGGGGTAGGAATGCTGGAACTGCTCATCGGGGTCTCCGTACTCGATCAAGGGTTGGGAATTGCCGACCGGGCTATTTACAATACGGTCGTACAACATGTTTAATTAGTACCAGCCAGTCACCTTGGGCGCAAGTGCTGCTTGGGCCAGCTTTTAGTCATTCGGGGACGAGGTGGGGCTTGCGGGGTGGGTAGGTTTATCCCCTCTTCCTCCGGGATACCCCCAAGGATGGGGGTAGTCCGGGCTGCGCCGGGAGCGCAACTGTTAGAGGGTTAGGGTGAGGGGGTGTCAACCACCGTCAATGAAGGGTTCCCCTCACCCCGGCCCTCTCCCGGAGGGAGAGGGAGCAGTTCGTAGCCGAGTCCTGATCAGAGAAAAACAATGACCAAAACCAGCACCGAAACCACCACCCCCCCACGCCGCCGCACGCAAGGCGAGCGTAGCGAAGCCATGCGTCTGCGCCTGCTGGAAGCCACGCTGGACTGCCTCGCGAGCGTTGGTTATGCCGGCACCACGGTCAGCCGCATCATCACCGCTGCGCAGGTATCGCGGGGTGCGCCCCTGCACCACTTTCCCAACAAGGCGGCGCTGATCGAGGCGGCGGCGGAGCATCTGGTGCGGCGGATTTATGTGTTGCTGGGGCACACGATACGGCAGGTGGGGGAGTCGGAAGACCGGCTGGCGGAGATCATCCTGGGCTTCTGGACAACGGTATTCGGCCTGCGCGACAGCGCTGTCATCCTCGAACTGATGGTGGCAAGCCGCCACGACGCCGAGCTGGCCATGGTCATGCGCAAGCTGTGGACGGCGGGCTTTGACACCATTGGCGTGGCCGCCGACCACTATTTCGAGGCCCTGAGCGCGGACGACAATGTACGCCAGCTGATGGTGTTGACACAGTGGCTGCTGCGCGGCATGGCCATGGACCGGCATCTGGTGCGCGACGAGCGGGTCATCGAGCACTATCTGGCGCTGTGGAGCCGTATGCTGGCGAGCCATATGCGTGCCCGGCACGGCGTCAGTGAGCCGCCGCCACGGCCTGCTTTTTGGGATACGGGGCTGTCGGATATTCCGCTTTAATGGACATTCGTTAAGTATCCGCGTCCTCCAGGTGCGGTGATTGCCTGATGCTGTTGAGCGTATCGGAGCGCGGCCAATGAAAAATTCGCCACTCTCAATTTCATCATTCCCGCGCACGCGGGAACCCGGTGCCTTTCTGCGAGGCCAGCAAAAGGCGCTGGGCTCCCGCGTTCAAGGGGGTGACAGTGTTCTTTTTAGCGCTATGGGCTTGTTTTCAAACGGGGCCTGGACGGAAGTGCGCGTTCGCGGCGATGACGTAGAAAGAAATGAGTCTTGTGATGTTACAAAGCCAAAGGGCTACTCAAGGCAAAACCACGCTTCAAGAGCGTAGGTCTCCACACTTCGACTGCGGCTCAATAAACATCCCGCACATACCGCTTTTCCCGGCTCAGCCAGTTCACATACTCCACGGCCTTTTCGTCGCTCAGGCCACCATGCCGGGCGACGATACCCTTGAGCGCGACATCGACATCCCTGGCCATACGAGTGGCATCGCCACACACATAAAAATGCGCCCCGGCTTCCAGCCAGGCCCAGAGCTCGGCCCCGTGTTCGCGCATACGGTCCTGCACGTAGATCTTGTCGGCCTGATCGCGGGAAAAGGCGAGGTCGAGGCGGGTCAGGAGGCCGTCGCGGTGCATGCCTTCCAGTTCTTCGCGGTAGTAAAAATCGGTGGCGGCGTGCTGCTCGCCAAAAAACAGCCAGTTGCGGCCGGTGTCGCCACGGGCGCGGCGCTCGTTCAGGAAACCCCGGAAGGGCGCCACGCCGGTGCCGGGGCCGACCATGATCATGGGGGCGTCCTGCTGGCGCGGCGGTCGGAAGTGGGCCGACTGCTGCACGAATACCGGCACGCCAACGTCACTGGCGCGGTCGGCCAGAAAGGTAGAGGACACACCCTTGCGCTGGCGCCGGCCATTGTCGTAGCGCACGGCGGCCACGGTCAGGTGCACTTCCCCGGGGTGGGCCTTGGGGCTGGAGGCGATGGAGTACAGGCGCGGCTGCAGGCGCTTGAGCATGCCCACCAGCTCCCGCGCAGAAAGCTCAACCGGGTATTCGTGCAGCACATCGGCCAGCTGCCGGCCCCAGAGCCAGTTTTTCAGCTCGGCCTTGCGCTCCTCCTGCAGCAGGTCTTTCAGCCCGCCGTTGCGGGTGCGGGCGGCGATAAAGGCCAGGGTATCGGGGCCGGGGCGCGCGATTTCAAAATGACTGCCGAGCGCGTCGGCCAGGCGCATGTCGCCGGGCCCGGCCACGGTCACGGGGGCATCGGCGTTGAGGCCACTCAGGCAGATGATCTCGTCCACCAGTTCCGGGCAGTTGCTGGGCCACACCCCCAGCGCATCGCCGGCCTCATAGGCCAGGCCCGTGTCGGCGGTGGCCAGTGAGAAATAGCGGGTGTCCTTGGTGGCGCCCTTGTTCAGCCGCAGATTCTGCACCAGCCGCGAGGGCGCCGGATTGGCCTTGGTGGGCATCAGGCCGGTCAGCGGCGGAATCATGCCGTTGGCCGGGGCGGCGTGCAGGGCCTCGTCGGCGGCCTTGATGCAGGCGGTGACCCGCTCCAGCCAGGCGTCGGCTGTGGCCTGATACTCGGTGTCGCAATCCACCCGGTCGAGCAGGCGTGCCGCGCCCAGCGCGTGCAGGCGGGCGTCGAGCTGGCGGCCGTGGCCGCAGAACTGGTCGTAGTTGGGGTCGCCAAAGGCCAGCAGCGCAAACTGCACACCCTCCAGCCGGGGTGCACTTTCCGCTTTCAAGGCTTGCCAGAAGCTCTGGCCGTTGTCGGGAGGGTCGCCGTCGCCAAAGGTGCTGGTCATGAGTAGCACGTACTGCATTTTTGCCAGTGCATCGAGCTTCACGTCGGCCATGCAGGACAGGTGGATTTCAAAGCCGGAATCGAGCAGGCGGGTGGCGTAGTGCTCGGTCAGGGCTTCGACATTGCCGGTCTGCGAGGCCCAGAGCAGGCTGACCCTGGGCCGCGCCCGCATGATGCGTACCGCTGGGGCTCCCGCTGTCTCTGGCAGCAGCATGGCAGGGGCGTCCGGCGCAGGCAGCCCGCTATCGGCACGGCTGAACAGCCCGGCCAACACGCCGTCGAGCCAGAGCCGCGTGTTGGGAGCGAAGGGCGCAGAGGGCGGCAGCGTGGGTAGACCGGCGGCCTGCCGGCCCTCGCTGGAGCGCAAGGCGCTGACAAAGCCGGCCATATACAGGCGTTCGGCATCGCTGAGCACGGGGGGCGGGGTGTCGGGCAGGCCGATCAGCGTGGCCAGGGCATCAATTCGGGACATGTCCAGTTCCTGGGTCGAACTTGCATGAAGGGGAGTGGCAGGCGCTGCATGGGTGGGCGCCGCTCCGGCGTGGCTGTCGGGGGCTTCGGCGCGCTCGGGTGGCGTTACGCGGCTCAGGGCCACGGCGCAGAACTTGAGTTCGGGCTGCTGCGAGATCGGGTCTACGGCGTCATTGGTTACGGCGTTGATGCACAGGTCTTCGCCAAAGCTGTCGTTCCAGTGCATGGGCGCAAAACAGCTGCCGGCGCGCACGCGCTCGGTGATTACCGCCGGCAACAGGGCACGACCCCGGCGCGAGCGGATTTCGACCGTGTCTTTTTCGGCAATGCCGAGCGCCGCCGCGTCTTCCGGGTGTATCTCCACGAAGGGCCGGGGATTCAGTTTGTTCAGCATCGGAATCTTGCCGGTCTTGGTCATGGTGTGCCACTGGTGCTGCAGGCGCCCGGTGTTCAGCACCAGCGGAAAGTCCGGGTCGGGCATTTCCGCCGGGTCGCTGTGCGGGCGGGCAAAAAATACGCCCCGGCCCTGTGGCGTGGGGAAAATCAGGCGCGGCCGGCTACCGTCGGGCCGGGTCTTGAGCGTCTGGCTGATGCCGTCGTTGATATAGCGCAGCGGGTTGCGGTCTTTGCTGTCCGGCGCACAGGGCCACTGCAAGGGCGTGGTGCGCAGGCGCTCGTGGCTGGCGCCGCGCAGGTCGTAGCCGGTCTTGGGGTTGGAGGCGCGGGTGATTTCCGCAAACACCTCGGCTGCCGAGGCGTAGGTGAAAGCGTCGGCAAAGCCCATTGCGCAGGCCACCCGCGCAATGATCTGCCAGTCCGGTAGCGCCGTGCCCGGCGGCTCGGTGGCCTTCTGCATCAGCGTCATATTGCGTTCGGAGTTGATCATCACCCCTTCGGCCTCGGCCCAGAGCGCGCCCGGCAGCAGGATATCGGCGTAGCGGTTGGTTTCCGTGTCGAGGAAGGCGTCCTGTGCAATCACCAGCTCGGCCCGCTGCAAGGCGTCGATCACCGTCTGGCGGTTGCCCACGGTGGCCACCGGGTTGGTGCAGATGATCCAGCAGGCCTTGATCTCGCCTGCTGCCATGCGTGTGAACATGTCCACGGTGCCCTGCCCAATTGCCGACTTGAGCGTGCCGGCGGGCAACTGCCACAAGTCTTCAATATAAGCCCGGTCCTGCTCCACCAGCACCGAGCGCTGGCCGGGCAGGCCGGGGCCCATATAGCCCATCTCACGTCCGCCCATGGCGTTGGGCTGGCCGGTGAGCGAAAACGGGCCGCTGCCGGGGCGGCAGATCTTGCCGGTGGCCAGGTGCAGGTTGCAGATGGCGTTGGTGTTCCAGGTGCCGTGGGTGCTCTGGTTCAGGCCCATGGTCCAGCAGCTCATCCACTCCTTCGCCTCGCCTAGCCACTGCGCGGCCTTGCGGATGTCGGCTTCGGGTATGCCGGTGATTTCCGCCACTTTTTCCGGCGTGTAATCCGCCAGAAAGGCCGGCATGGCCTCCCAGCCTTCGGTGAAGTCGGCAATAAAGTCAGCGTCGGTGTGGCCATTCTGGTGCAGCAGGTAGAGCAGGCCGTTCAACAGGGCAAGGTCGGTGCCCGGCCGTATCTGCATGAAAAGGCTGGACTTGTCGGCGGTGGTATTGCGCCGGGGGTCAACCACGATCAGCCTGGCCCCGGCCTTCACCCGGTTCATCAGGCGCAGGAACAGAATCGGATGGCAGTCGGCCATATTGGCGCCGATGACAAAAAACACGTCGGCCTTGTCCAGGTCCTGATAGGAGCCGGGCGGGCCGTCGGCCCCAAGCGAGAGCTTGTAGCCGCTGCCGGCGCTGGCCATGCACAGGCGCGAATTGGACTCGATATTATTGGTGCCGACAAAGCCCTTGGCGAGCTTGTTGATCAGGTATTGCGCCTCGATGGACATCTGGCCCGACACATAAAACGACAGCGCATCGGGCCCGTGGGTATCGAGCAGTTCGCGCAGGCGGCGCGCCGTGGTGGTAATGGCTTCGTCCATGCCCAGCGGCACCGGATCCTGCCGGCGGTCGTGGCGGGCAAAGGCGCCCTCAAGCCGGCCCGACTTGCGCAGGGCCACATGGGCCGAGCTGCCCTTGGTGCAAAGCCGGCCATAATTGGTCGGGTGATCCTCGTCGCCGGACACCTTCACGACCTGCCCGTCTTCCACGTGCAGCACCATACCGCAGCCAACGCCGCAGTAGGGGCAAACAGATTTCACGCTGGAACGGGCCATGCCATATGCCGCGAACCGGGGTTCAGCGGCCTCTCGCGCAATAAGGGCTTTGCAAAATCGGCCAGCAGGAAGTGTGCCAGAGGGTGATTTTCAGGGAAAACAGGGGCTTGGCGGGGGTGGGGTGAGGCTGTGGGCGGGTGATGCGCCGGGAGTGGGCAGGAAGTGCACCGGGGGCGGGCGTTGCACCAAGTGGGGACGGGGTGGCTTCTCTGCTGGCCGAATTACACCAGTTCCAGCCGTACCTGCCGTCCGACCAGCGCCGCCGCACGCTGCAAGCTGGACAGGGTGACATCGCTGGCCGGGTCAAGCAGCCGGTCTACCTGCGTGCGGCTGGTGTGCAGGAGTTTGGCCATGCCGCTTTTGGATACACCGCGCGCCTTCATCGCCTCGCCGAGCTGCCAAGCAATGACTTCCTTGATGGCCTGGGTCTGCACTTCTTCAAGAATGCCGTCTTCCATGAGAAGATCATCGAGACTGCTGCCAATGTGGGGATTGTGATTTTTGCTCATGATGCCATGACCTCTTTCATGCGTTTCTTCGCCAGTTCCAGATCGTCAGGCGAGGTTTTCTGCGTTTTCTTGATAAACCCGTGCAAGGCCACCAAACTGCCTTGATGCGTGCAGAACAACACGCGCGCGATGCGACCGCCGGGCAGGCTGCTACGCACCTCCCACAGGCCATCACCCATGTGGCGACACAGGGGCATGCCCACTGGCCAGCGCCATTGTGCCCGCATCAGGTCGCGACCGACTTCCCTGCGGTCATCCGGCGGCAGGCTCTTGATCCACTCCAGCACCGGTTCTGTCCCCGCGAGGCTGCGGTAGAACAGCAAGGGGATTTTCCCGGCGCCTTCAGTGTTTTCAACCATGACTCATCTTTTAAAGGAGTGTACTATAAAAAGTGCATGTCTGCGAGAGCGCCTGAGGCAAACCGCCGACGGTCCCAAGCCCTCAAATCCCCCCCGCCACCTCCTCACACCACTGCAACCACGTTTCCTCCTACATGCTTCCCCGCTGTATCATGCGGGATGAAGATTGAAAAGAGTACTGTTTGTAGGTCGAGGGGTGCTATGGAAGCCGTGGTGCACCTGTCATGCTGACATTTCCGGCCAATTCCCCGATCAGGACAAAGGCACAATTTTAACCGCTACCGCATCGGCGGTTTCAAACGGTAGCGGCAGCGGGCCATGGCAAGGTTCGATGGCAAACTCGGCCCTCACGCCCATGCCGGCCCTACTGATTCCGACACAATCGGCCGAGCAAAAAACCGTCAGGCTGTTCGTTCCGTCGCTCACCTCCATCAGGCGACCATTCAAGCCCCCCATCAGCCCTACAATCCGCCCATGGACCACCTCCCGATCTGGCCGGGCCAGAAAATCGAGGATGCCGCAAGTCGCGCCAACTTGTACGTAGGTTTCTTCCATGACGCCTGCTGCACGCAACCAGGCCTGTGGCCAGTTTTCGGACTCCTGAACGCTGAACTCTGTTTCGCCATCAATCCGGTTTGGTTGTCCGCCCAACGCTATTTGCCGCAGTGTGCCATCCAGATCATCAAGAGGTGACTCCATTCGGCCATCGACATAGCGAATATCGTCCCTGCGCATGCACACGGACGCGGCCTGCATGAATGCCGAGACCGATGTGGCCATCAGAACCACCTCGGTCGCTGCTTTTGAAAAATCGAAAACGGGTGCAAATTCCTGAGCTTCTGGTGATAGCACAGTGAAATAATAATAGCCGTCCCATCGATCAAATATCGGCAACCAGAGTGGATTCCAGCAACCAAGGGGCCCCAGGACCTCCATCATGAAGCGCCGGCTCTCGATAGCTCCGGCCAGCGACAAAAGTACCGTTGGCGGCACAGGAGATACGTCGTAGGCCACACCATCATGCCAGCCATAGAGAGTCCTCAGTTCTGTGCTAAGGCGATAGGGGCGCAACTGCGCCTCCAGCGTATCTATTTCCATGTTCGATAGCCCTGCAGATAATCGCGCGGCGGCCTCGGGGAAACACACAAAATAGTCTTCCTGCAACGCCAGTAGCGTCTCACTCATCGGGAAAAATGGATTATTCATAGGCCACTCCGTAACTGGACTCCGCACTGCGCTCCAAATATAGGTGATCGCCCGGTCAAGGCCCAACACCTTTATCTAACCCGGATGGGTCGCCCAGTAGAGACTTGCAGTCTTGGACACGATCATTTCGAGTTGCACATACCATCGTTTTCGCAACAGTGGAAGCAGCAAGCGCCGTGCATGGAATATTGCTTTAAAATATCGGCAATACCCACCCCCAACCCTCAAATCTCCCCCGCCACCTCCTCACACCACTTCAACCAGGTCTCCTCATACATAATCCCCAGCCGCAGCGTCTGCCCCGGAAAGTGATAACGCTCGCGCTTGCCCGGTGGCATGGCCTGCATCTGTTCGTGCAGCAGGCGATAGGTGGCGAGGGTGCGCTTGTGCTGTTCGCGGTGGGTGGCCAACTCGGCCAGCAGGGCTTCGCGCGGCAGGCGGCGGCCGGAGAAGAGCTTGAGCAGCAGCGGGTCGCGGATTTTGGAGGGGCTGGCGACCCCGGCCAGCAGGGTATCGAGTTCCGTCGCCCCGGCGGCGTTGAGGGTGTAGACTTTTTTGTCGGGCTTGCCGTCCTGCGCCACGTCGAGGCAATCGACAAGGCCGTTTTCCAGCAGGCCGTGCAGCTCCTTGTAGAGCTGCTGGTGGGTGGTTTGCCAGAAGAAGCCGACGGAGTTGCGGAAGCGCTGGAGCAGGGCATAGCCGGAGCCGGGCTCGACATCGAGCAGGGCCAGCACGGCCAGTTTGAGTGACATTCGACTTTCCTCTTTATGCCCTGGACAAGCCATCCTGACTTGCCCAAGGCCCATGATTTCCGGAACAGGTGCGGAAATCCCTCGCGTTGCAGCCGGCACGCCCTTGTGCCAGCTCATCGACCTGTTTTTTTGAATGCGTTGACATTATGCAATTATTTGCATATCTTTTAAAGCGCGCCCACACAGGAGGTTCACGCCATGGCCAGCCCCAAACCCAGCACGCTCCGCATTGGTACCCGTTATCGCGCTTCGCGCCTGAGCGACCCCTATGATGCGCTCATCATCGGCTCCGGCATGGGCGGGCTGACTACGGCGGCCCTGCTGGCAGACATGGGCTGGAAGGTGGCGGTATTTGAGCAGCATTACACCGCCGGTGGCTATACCCACAGCTACGAGCGCAATGGCTATGAGTGGGACGTGGGCCTGCACTATATCGGCGACATGGGCACCAAGACCATGAGCCGCCGCTTCATGGACTACCTGACCGGCGGCAAGCTGGACTGGGCGCCCATGGACGCTGCCTATGACCGCTTCTTTATCGGCGACAAGACCTATGACGCGGTGGCCGGCAAGGCCGAGTTCCGCGCCAACCTGCTCAAGAGCTTTCCGCAGGAGCAGGTCGCCATCGACAAGTACCTCAAGCTGCTGAACGAGGTCAGCAAGGGCATGCGCGTGTTTACCATGGCGCGCCTGCTGCGCCCCTGGCAGCTGAAGGTAGCGCAGCCCCTGCTGGCGCGGGTGCTGCCGAAGTCTTTTCAGCGCACCACGCGTGCCGTGCTGGAAGAGCTGACCAGCAACCAGGAGCTGATTGCCGTGCTCACCGGCCAGTGGGGCGACATGGGCCTGCCGCCGGCGCAGTCGTCCTTCATCATTCATGCGCTCATTGCCCGGCACTACTTGTATGGCGGCTTTTACCCGGTGGGCGGCAGCTGGAAAATTGCCGACACCATCATCCCGAAAATCCAGGCGGCCGGCGGCGAAGTGTTTACCTATGCGCGGGTCAAGCAGGTCATCGTGGAGCAGGGCAAGGCCTGCGGCCTGCTGATGGACGACGGCAACCGTATCGACGCCCCCTGCATCATCTCCAGCGCGGGCGTGCTCAACACCTTCCAGCACCTGCTGCCGGAGCCCGTGGTGCGCGAGGCCGGCTATGACCGCCTGCTGAAAACCATCAAGCCCAGCAGCGCCCATCTGGGTCTGTATGTCGGCCTGAAAGGCACGGCGGAAGAGCTGGGCCTGCCCAAGACCAATTTCTGGATTTACCCCGGCAGCGACTACGAGGGCGACATCGCCCGCTTCGACGCCGACAAGAACGCAGCCATGCCGGTGGTCTATATCTCCTTCCCCTCGGCCAAAGACCCCGACTACCAGCGCCGTCACCCCGGCACCTCTACCATCGAGATTGTGGCGCCGGCCTCCTTCGAGTGGTTCGAGCAGTGGGATGGCAGCGTGTGGGGCAAGCGCGGTGAGGACTACGATACGCTGAAGGCCGAGCTGGGCCAGCGCTTGCTGGAAAGCCTGTTCAGCAAGATGCCGCACCTGCGCGACAAGATCGACTACTTTGAAGTGTCCACACCGCTCTCCACGCAGTACTTCAACGCCTACAGCCGTGGCGAGCTGTATGGCATCGACCATGACCCGCAGCGCTTCAGCCAGAACTGGCTGACCCCGCACACGAAGATCCCCGGCCTGTGGCTAACCGGGCAGGACATTCTCTCCTGCGGCGTGGTGGGCGCCATGATGGCCGGGGTGCTGACCGCACAGGCCATAGGCGGCTTGCGTATGTTGCCGGTGCTGCGGCGGGCGCTGAAAGGCGAGCTGGCCCCGGTGGCGTCGAATGGCTTTGCCAAGGCGGCGCGGGTTAGCGAGTAACCTTCCTTTCCATGGCGCCAGCGAGGGTTTTGCTGGCGCCGTCATTGCCCCGCATCAAGCCGGGCCTGCCTCCCGCGTGGTGGTGGTAAATACAGGCGGGGCTTCCCGCACTCGATGCAAACGCCGTCCCCGACGGCCGTGGATGCCCGCTGCTACACCTCCAATCCTGCCAATCCTGTCGTCATTACCGGTAAAATGCCGGCCCGGCTTCCATTTTTGTAACAATGCGGCATTAGCGTCTGGTGTTTAAACAATGTAAGGCATACCAGAGCCGGGGGAAATGACCGTGAAAGCCTGTCCCATCTGCAGCAGTGCGGCAGCCAAAACCTTCAAGGCCAAGGTCTGCCTGACCAGCGCCTCCGAATATGACCTGGTGCAGTGCCCTGCCTGCTCTGCCATGTATTTTTCCCCCATGCCGGAAGTCCCGGAAATCGTCGCGTTTTATGATTACGCATTCTGGGGCGCCGAGGCCGACCGCCAGACCGGCAAGGGCGCCGCCTTCGCCCGCCTCTACCTGCCCAGCGCAAGGCGTCAGGCGCAAGACCGGGTCCCCCGGTTTCTCGATGTGGGTTGTTCCAGCGGCTTCTTCCTCAAGGGTGTAAGCACACATACCGACTGGGATTGCCACGGCATAGAAATCAACGCCGAGCTGGCAAAATTCGCGGCGGAAGACCTCAAGCTCAAGGTGGCGGCGGGCACGCTGGAAGACGCCCACTTTGCCGAGCAGTCTTTTGACTACATCCACCTGCGTGACATTGTCGAGCACGTCACCGACCCCCTGCAATTCCTGTCGCTGGTGCGAAAATACATCCGGCCCGACGGGCAGGTTTACCTGTCGATTCCCAATGGCGCGATAGACGTCATCGGCATTGTCGATTTCTTCCGGCTGTCGGGCAGAAAATCCCGCAGCCCCAACGGACACTTGTATTTCCTGGATACCACCGCCCTGCGCAAATTGCTGGACCGGGCCGGTTTCGAGATTGAAACCGGGGCGACCTATGGCATCAAACAGGCCCTGCGCGCACGGGAGATCATCCCGCGCAAGAAGAAATTCATGCGCCAGTTCGACACCCTGAACTATACGGGGGCCGAGGAAAAAATAGATTTTGTCCCCGATGCCAGCAAACCGCGCTCGCTTGCCTACCATGTCTTCAAGATGCTGACGAGCCGGTTGCTCATGTTGCGCTGGCTGTCGGTCTTTGGGCTCAGGGCCTCGGGCTTCGGGCTTGATTTCGAGCTGGTTTTGCGCCCGAAAAAGGGAGTGTCTGCTTAACTGCATCAACGCCGCCCGGAGTCAAGCTGTCAGGGTGTCGAACGATCCGGTAGAGCGGCTGCCCGGCATGCTGCTAGTATGGCCACCGGGGCAGCCAGTAGTGCCGGCAAGCCCCCGCCCTTTCTGACCTGCCCGGTGTTCGTCCCCATGACTGTTCCTGCTGCGGGGCTGCTGCCCCCACCCGCGCTGGCGCGCAGCCGCCGCCTCGCCATGACCGCCCTGCTCGCTGCCGCTGCGCTCTGGATTGTTTTCCAGGTACTGGCGCGCGCCCTGCCTGCCTATGCCCTGTTTTTTGACATCCTCGCCCAGGGCGCCGAGGCCGGCGTGGTGGGCGGGCTGGCTGACTGGTACGCGGTCACCGTGCTGTTCCGCAACCCCTTTGGCCGCCTGCCGCTGCCGGCCTTGCTACGCGAACACACCGAAATTGTGCCGCGCAACAAGGCCCGCATCGCCCAGTCCATGGGCCGTTTTGTGCAGGAGAATTTCCTCGCCCCACCCATCGTGCGCAAATCACTGCGCGCCACTGATGTCAGCCTGAAAATTGGCGAGTGGCTGGCGCAGGAAGAAAATGCCGAGCGCCTGACCGGCCTGCTGCAACGTATTGGCCCGCGCCTCCTGCAGGTGTTCGAGAGCAAGGAAATCGAAGCCTTTATCCAGCAGAATGCCGTGGAGTGGGTGAAGAATACGCCGATGCACAACACCGTGAGCGAAATGCTGCGCGCCGTGCTGGAAAATGATTTTCACCACGAAGCCTTGCAGCGCGGGCTCGACGCCGCCGACAACTGGATCAAGGAAAACCCGGAAAAAGCCTATGCCGTCACCCGCCGCATTCTGGAGGAACTGGGTGTGGGCGGCCTTGCGCGCGGCGCCAGCTGGATAGGCATCGACGTGCAGCAGAAGGTCATCAACACCTTCATGAGCAAGGTGGAAAAACTGCTGGCCGACCGCGAGCACCCCTGGCGCGTGGCGCTGGAGCAACTGGCCGCCGACATGATGCAGGCCCTGCGTGAAAAGGATTCGCCGGCTTCGCAGAAACTGAATGCCGCCAAGAACGCGCTGGCCGACAGCGCCTCGGTGGTGAGCTTTATCACGGGCGCCGTCACCATCCTGCGCGAAGTCATCAAGCGCGACCTTGAAAGCGCAGATTCGGGCCTGGCCAATAATGCCAAGGGTGTTCTGCTGCGCCTCGGCCAGCACTTGCAAGGCAACGAGCGCGTGCGCGAAGCGCTCAATTGGGAAATCGAAGAAGCCGCCGTGCTCTTTACTACCGACTATTCCGACGCCATCATTCTGTATGTCAGCCAGCATATCCACGACTGGGACACCCGCGACATGATAGACAAGATCGAAACCGAGGTCGGCGGCGACCTGCACATGATTCGTGTGAATGGCGTGGTGGTGGGTTCTTTTATCGGTCTCGCGCTCGGGCTGGGTCATGTCCTGATTGCGCACGTGCCGGTGTAGGCAAAACCGTAGGGCGGGCCATGCCCGCGCACA
>Ga0302267_10001348_pt1 | contig 31497 bp, 23 predicted proteins | sample III_Bog_E1_3_FD_194555 | JGI IMG/M metagenome (GOLD analysis project Ga0302267, IMG submission 194555) | Peat permafrost microbial communities from Stordalen Mire near Abisko, Sweden - III_Bog_E1_3 | ecosystem: Environmental > Terrestrial > Soil > Wetlands > Peat | place: Sweden: Abisko...
GCGAGGCGCGGTAGAGCAGCAGCGCCTGGTAGCGGGGGAAGTACCCGAGGTCGTCCTCGAGCACCTGGAGCCCGCCGCGGGCGATCTCCGGATCGGTGGTGTAGACGTCGACGACGTCGACGGTGCCCTCCTCTACGGCGCGGTAGGCGAGATCGTGGTCGAGCCCGCGCACGTCCTGCTGCGGCAGACCGTAGCGGGCGCGGGCGCCGGGGAAGCCGTCGGGGCGATCGAGGAACTCGTGGCTGAAGCCCAGGCGCAGCTCGGGGTGGCGGGCCAGGTCGGAGATGCTGGCGATGGACAGCGCCCGCGCGCGCTCCTTCTTCATGGCGAAGGCGTAGCTGTCGTCGAAGCCGAGCGGCTCGCTCACCCGGAGCCCGCGCGCCCCGAGGGCCCGGCGCAGGGCGTCCATGGTGGCGGGCGTGCCGTCGTGGAGGATGTCCTCGGCGAGGGTGCCGGTGTACTCGGGATAGACGTCGATCTCGCCGCGGAGGAGCGCCTTGTAGAGCACCTGGGTACCGCCCTGGAGGTCGCGCCGGTAGGTGGCGGGGAGGCCCGAGGCGTCGAGGAGCAGGGCGGTCATCTCGCCGAGGATGGCGCCCTCGGTGTCCATCTTGGAACCGACGCTCAGGGGGGCCGCCGCGGCGCTCCCGGCACAGCCGAAGACGATGGAAAGAACCGCGACGAGGAGCGCGAAGACTCCTCTCACGCGTACGCGGCGGGCAGCGACTCCGCCAGGATCCGCTCGATCCCGGCCATCACCTCGGGCCCCGTGGGCAGGCGCCCGCCCACCGCGGCCAGGTAGAGCCGCTCCCCGCGCAGCACGATCTCCGCCGACTCCAGGTGCCGCCCCCCCGTCGCCCGCTCCACCAGCGCGCCGAGCGACGGTCCCCGGCGGGACGGCGAGCGCGAGGACGCGCAGACGCTGGCCAGGGCGCCGATCCAGTCGAGATCCACGGGCGAGCTCGACGGCGCCGCGGCGCCCGCGATGAGCAGGCCCTCCTCGCTGGCGAGCGCCAGGGCCTGGAGACCGTGGCGCGCCGCCACGGATCGAAAGAAAAGATGCGCCGCCTCCTGGGGGGTGCCGCTCCGCTGGGTGCGCCGTTCGTGCATGGCCGGATCTCCTCGCCGTGGATCCATGCACGAAGGAGACCCCAGACCGGGCCGCCGGGCCCAGAAAACGGGGAGAGCGCGCCCACAAAGCAGTGAATTGCCGCCGCGCGCCCGCGATGGCACCGTGTCGGTCATGCTTGCTTCTTCGCCCCAGGCGCGCCGGGCGGCGCTGGTCCTCCTCCTCGGGGCGCTCGCGGGGTGCGGCGCGCGCACCATGCTCCTCGCCGGCGGCAGCCCGAGCGGGACCGGGGGCCAGGGAGGCAGCGGCGGGACGCCGGTGACCCCGAGCGTGGGCGGGGGCGGCTCGGTGCCGGTCGACGCGAGCTTCGGCGGCGGGGGCGCGGCGCCCGTCGATGCCGCCCCGCTCTGCCCGACGCCACAGGAGGCCTGCTACACCGGGCCGCCGGCCACGCTGGGCGTCGGCGTCTGCAAGGCCGGCGTGCGGGTTTGCGCCGACGGCGTCTTCGGCCCCTGCATGGGCGAGGTCCTCCCCTCCCCCGACGTCTGCAATGGCCTCGACAACGACTGCAACGGCGTCCTCGACCAGGGCACCTGCTCCGCGCTGAGCGAGCTGTGCGGCAATTCCATCGCGACCGATCTGACGACGGCCCCGACGCAATGGGTCTTCAACGGCAGCGCCTCCTGGAGCGCGGCCGGCCCGTGGGCCGAGCTCACCCCCGCGGTCGGCGCCGTGTCGGGGACGATGATCTACGAGAACCCCATCGTCACCGACGTCTTCACTGCCACCTTCTCGTTTCGCATCGGCGGCGGCGACGGGCTCGCCTTCATGATCGAGGACGCAGGCTCCGCGAAGGAGCTGGGCCACGACGGCGGCGGGATGGGCGTCGCGGGCATCGGCGGGTACGCCGTCGAGCTCGACACCTACGACGACGGCGCGGCGTGCGGGGACCCCGACGGGAACCACGTCGGCCTCGACGCCCTGGCGATGAACTGCGGGATGGGGCTGCCGGTCTCGCTCGCTGCGCAGACCGCTTCGATCAACCTCGGCGACCAGCAGCCCCACGAGGCGGTGGTGCAGTTCGACAACGGGACGGTGTCCGTGGTCGTCGACGGCCAGGGGATGCTCGACGCGGCCATCCCCGGCTGGACCAGCGGCGAGGCTTACTATTACGGCTTCGGCGCGGGCACCGGCGACGCCAAGGGCCAGCAGGTCATCAACTCCGTCAGCGTGCAGTTCCCCACCTACCGCTGCCTCTGATCGGAGCCCCGCGTGCGCAAGGTCTCCTCCCTCGCTCCGATCCTCGCCGCCGGCCTCGTCGCCTGCATTCCCCTGGCGACGCCGGGCAGCCCCGCGCCCCCTGCGTCGGTGGCGCCGCTGGCCGCCCTCACGCCCGGGCAGAGCGGCGCCCTCCTGCGCGTGCGCGGCACCGAGATCGTGGACGGCGGCGGGCACCCGGTGGTGCTGCGCGGCGCGGCCTTCGGCAACGACGTGTGGTCCAACGTCCGCATCCCCCGGGCGCACCACGGAGAGGCGGACTTCGCCCGGCTCGAGGCCCTGGGGATGAACGCCGTGCGCTTCTATCTCAACTATCGCACGCTGGTGTCCGACGCCGAGCCCGACCGGTACCTGGAGGACGGCTTTCGCTGGCTCGACGAGAACGTGGCCTGGGCCCGCCGCCACGGGGTCTACCTGATCTTCAACCTCCACGTCCCGCCGGGTGGATACCAGTCCCTCGGCAAGGGCTCGGCGCTCTGGGACGACCCCGGCACGCAGCAGCGGTTCATCGGCTTCTGGCGCGCCCTCGCCGCGCGCTACCGGGGCGAGCCGGTGGTCGCGGGCTACGATCTCCTCAACGAGCCGGTGGTCACCCGCAGCATCGATCAGTGGAGAGACCTGGCCGGCCGCGCCGCCCGGGCGATCCGCGAGGTCGATCCCGAGCACCTGCTCTTCGTCGAGCGGGTCAACTCCGTCGGCGACCAGTGGAAGGAGGACGCCGATCGCAACTTCTTCCGCATCGCCGACCCCAACGTCGTCTACGAGTTCCACTTCTACAAACCCTTCCACTTCACCCATCAGGGGGCGCCCTGGGTCGAGTTCGCGGCCGAGGACACCCGCTATCCCGACCCGTCCGTGGCCGAGGTCGAGTGGTTCTTCCTCAAGGCGGTGGCCCACGCCGACCAGGGGACCAAGCTCCCCGCGGGCGACAGCGCCTGGACCTTCTACCCGGGGCCGGTCTTCACGGTCACCGACCCCGCCATCGTCGTCGGCAAGCCGGTGCTCACCGCCCAGAGCCTCGGCGCGGGGCGCGCTTTCTTCGACGATCTGGTGCTGGAGCAGGTCGACGCCCAGGGGGCCCCGCTGCGCACGCTCTGGCGCCACAACCCGAAGTCGCGCCGCGGCTGGTACTTCTGGAAGGCCGAGGCCGGAGGCTCGGTCGAGATGGTGGGGCCCGGCCACGGCGACGACGCGGCGCTGGCCGTCACCGGGACCCGCAGCTACGCGAACCTCGGCGCCGATCCGCTGCGCTTCCGCACCGAGCGGGGCGCTTCCTATCGACTGAGCGGGTGGATGCGCGGCGAGCACATCCCGGCGGAGGCGACGGCGCGCATCGACCTCGAGCTGTCGAGCTCCAGCGTGCCCGTCCAGGGGCGCGACAAGGCCTTCCTGGAGCAGGAGCTGGGCGCGTACCTGGCCTGGGGGAAGAAGCAGCAGGTCCCCCTCTTCCTGGGCGAGTGGGGGGCCATCCGGCAGAGCTTCGACGACGACCGCGGCGGGCTCCGCTGGGCGTCGGACATGCTCGATCTCCTGCTCCCGAGCGGGGTCTCGTTCACCTATCACGCCTACCACGAGGGCAGCTTCGGGATGTTCCGGGGCGAGGGCGCGTTGCCCGATCCCGGCAACGCGAACGGCGCCCTGCTCGAGCTGTTCGACCGGCGACTCCACCGGCGCTGAAGATGTGACGGGAAAAGCGTCGGGAGCGCCGCGAAGCTAGGGAGGCTGACCGAGGAATCCTCTGCGATTTTGAGGGAAGCCGACCGACGATTCGCGGCGCGAGTAGCTTTTCCCGTCACATCTTGAGCTCGCTATCGCCGCGAGCGGGGCCCATCCCGGTCCGTGACCCGCAGCCACAGCGAGAACGTGATCGGCGCCGCGCCCGGGTCCACCTCGACGCGCCCGCCGACCTCCTCGACGATGCGGCGGACGAGCGCGAGGCCGAGGCCGGTCCCGGTGGCCTTGGTCGTCACGAAGGGCTCGAACATCCGGCGCGCCACCTCGGGCGCGATGGGCTCGCCGTCGTTGCCCACGGTGATCCGGACCTCGGCATCCCCCGCCGGCGCCGCGGTGACCCTCACCGTGCCGTGGGGCGGCACGTGCTGGAACGCATTGGTGAGCAGGTTGACGAGCGCGCGGTGGAGGCGGATCGGATCGGCCTGGACCCGCGGCAGCGCATCCGCCAGCGCGAGCTCGAGCGCCGACGTCGCGGTGCTGGGCAACGCGGAGTCGCGCCGGACGCACGCGGCCGCCTCGCGGATGATCGACGCGAGCTCGACCGCCTGCACCTCCGGCTCCTTGGGATGGGCGAGCTCGAGCAGATCGTCGACCAGCTTCTTGAGCCGCTCGGCCTCCTCCCACGCCACCTGGAGCAGGCTCGCGGCGTCCGGCGGAGCGCCCAGCACGCGCCGGAGGCCGCCCACCGCGTTGAAGATCACCGCGAGCGGGTTGCGCACCTCGTGCGCGACCACCGCCGCCATCTCCCCGATGGCGGCGAGGCGCTCGCGGTGCAGCAGCGCCGCCTGGAGCTCGCGCATGCGGACGGCGGCCCCGATCCGGGCCGCGAACAGGCTGAGGGCGACCACGTCGCGCTCGCTGACGTCCTTGCCAGCGACCGCGAGCACGTGGGTGACGCGCCCGTCCCGCACCACCGGGCACCACGCGCTCCGGGTCAGCCGCGCCCGGGTCATGCTCTCGCTGAGCGCGGTGGCCAGGCTCACCGGGCGCTCCTGGAGCGAGGGCAGGTTGGGGAGGAAGACCGCGCGGCCGACCCGCGCGATCTCGGTCAGGACCGGCGTCTGCGCGAACGGGGTGACCTTGTCGATCAGCGTCCTGCCGTAGGCGCCGATGGGATCGCCCTCCGGCGCGAGGATCTTCCGGGTGATCGAGCCCCCTTCGACGACGTCCGTGAACGCGACGGTCCAGCCGAGCTCGGTGAAGATCGGCGCCGCCGCGTCGAGCATCGCCTCGGCGCCGACCATGCACTCGGGCCCGGCGCCGACCTCGGCGAGCTGGCCGACGAGCACCTCCGCGCGGCGGTTCTCGGTGGCGTCCCGCGCGCAGTAGATCCTCGCCTGCGCGCCGCGCCCGGGGAGAGCCCCCGTCTGGACGTCGGCGTCGACGACCGCCGCGTCGGAGACGCGCACGAAGCGGACCCGGCACGTCTCCGGCAACGACCACCCGGCGAGACGCTGCTCGTCGAGCATGTCGAGGCGCTCGATCTCGCCGGCGGCGACCAGGGAGCGGAGCGTCCGGCCACGGAGCGCCTCGGCGGGGGCATCGAGCATCTTCGACGCGCCGCGGCTGACCCACTGGAGGACGCCTTCGTCGACCAGCAGAAAGGCATCTGGCAGCGCGTCGAGGACGCTCGCGTCGATCAGCATGGGGGCCTCACCATGAGCGTACTCCGGGGCGGGAGGGGACGGCGAGCATCGTTCACACGCCCCTCTCCGAGGGCGCGAGCGACGTCCGATCCATTGACCCCGGCGAGAGCGTCCCCCACCGTCGCCGCATGGCCTTACCTCCGGGTCCCCGCTCGCCCGCGCTGTTCCAGACGATCTCGCTGATGCGCTCCGGTCAGGCGTTCATCGAGCGCGCCGCGGCGCGGTACGGGGACCTCTTCACGGTGCGGACGCTGGTCTTCGGCACCCAGGTGCTCACCAGTGATCCCCAGCTCATCAAGCAGATCTTCACCGGCGATCCGGACCAGCTCCACGCCGGGGAGGCCAACAGCTCGGCCAAGCTGTTCACCGGGGAGCGCTCGGTGCTCACCCTCGACGGCGCCCCCCACCGCCGCGCGCGGCGGCTCCTGATGCCGGCGTTCCACGGCGAGCGCATGCACGCTTATGCGGAGGCGATGCGCGCCATCACCGAGCGCGTCGTCTCGACCTGGGAGGTGGACCGGCCCTTCTCGCTGCTGGCCTCGCTCCAGAAGATCACCCTCGAGGTCATCGTCGCCAACGTGTTCGGGCTCGACGAGGGGCCGCGGCGCACGCTCTTCGCCGACACGCTGGGGGCGATGATGAACCGGCTCACCTCGCCGGTGGGCATCTTCTTCCTCCTCCCGGCGCTCCAGCGCGACCTCGGCCCGCTCTACCCCTGGCGCAAGCTCAAGGCGCAGTTCGACGCGTACGAGGCCCTGGTCTTCGAGGAGATCGCCGCGCGGCGGGCCCTGCGGGCGCGCCCGGGCGCGGGCCCGGGCGAGGATATCCTCTCGCTGATGGTCGACACCCGCGACGAGGACGGGCAGCCCATGCCGGATCGGGAGATCCGCGATCAGCTCGTCACCCTCCTCGCCGGTGGGCAGGAGACCACGTCGTCGTCGCTCACCTGGGCCTTCGAGCGGATCCTCGCCCACCCGGCGGTGCACGAGAAGCTCGTCGCCGAGATCGACGGCGCGATCGCCGAGGGCAAGACGACGGCGGCCGATCTCACCCGGCTCGAGTACCTCGACGCTACCCTCAAGGAGGTGCTGCGACAGCGGCCCTCGGTGCCGATGCTGGGACGGGTGCTGAAGCGCCCGATGGTGCTCCGCGATCACGAGATCCCCGCCGGGGTGATGGTCACTCCGTCGATCCACCTCACCCACCGGCGGCCCGATCTCTACCCGGAGCCGGAGGCCTTCCGGCCCGAGCGCTTCCTCGGCGCCAAGACCGACCCCTATGCCTACTTTCCCTTCGGCGGCGGCCCCCGGCGCTGCATCGGAGCGGCGTTCGCCCTCCAGGAGATGAAGGTCGTCCTCGGCACCGTGCTGCAGCGGCAGCGGCTCCGGCTGGTCAAGCCTCCGCCGCTGCGGGCGTCGCCGCGGAGCATCTTCCTCGCCCCCGAGGGCGGAGCCGAGGTGGTGCTGATGGGCCAGCGCCCCGGCGGGTGATCCGCCGCACCGGGCCCTACCGGCCGAGCTTGGCGATGCGCTCGTCGAGCCAGGCGTCGCCCTCGAACAGCTTCACCCCCGTTCCCTCCGGGGCGATCGCGATGCCGGCGGACACCGCCCCGCTGCGGAGAAGGAAGGCGCCGACCGGGTGACCACCGTCGGGCCTCTGGAGTCGCCCGCGGACATCGAGGCTGCCGGCGTGCGCGCGGAGCAGCTGGAAGTCGAGGCGGTGGTCGGCGTGGGCGATGCTGGCGTGGAGCGTGACGTTGTCGAGGCTGGTGAGCCCGCCGGCCCACGACGGGAGCGCGCCGCCGGCCTCGAGGAGCTCGATCGCCGGCCGCCCGTCCTTGCAACGGGCGTTGACGGTCACCCCCACCGACTCGGCTCCCAGCTCCCCCTCCTCGACGTCGAGGGTGGACCACCACGCCGGCCACGCGTCGCCCTTGCGCTGAACCACGACGTCCCGCAGCTCGAGGTGGCTCTTGCCGATGGCGACCTTCATCGTCAGCAGGTCGGCGGAGTCGAGGCGGATCTTCCCCTCCCCGTCGCCCGCGAGGGTCGTGTCCCGCCACCGCACGGCACCCCGCTTCATCCGCACCCCGATCCGGGCCGAGCCGCGCCCGTCCGCGGTCATCTCGGCGCTGCCCTCGGCGAAGCCGGCGCCCCCCGTGAACCTGGGCGCGCTCCCCTTCTCGGGCGCCCCGGGGTTGAGCCAGCTCAGATCGGGGAGAGTGACGGAGGGCAGGTCGACCTTGGCGGACACCTGGCTGGGGCGCGCGACGAGGCTGAGCGTGGGCTCCTCGACCACGAACGTGGCGTTCTCGGCGAGCATCGGTGAGGGGCTGCTGCCGCCGCGCGCGAGGGTCGCGCGAGGCAGGTGCGCGGTGAACGTCGCGCGCGGGGCGCCGGGGTCGTCGGAGGTGCTCAGCGTGAACTGCCCTCCGAGCGTGCCGGCGAAGCCGTGAGAGGCGACCTCCAGGTGCACGGTCTCGTAGGCGAAGGTGCTGGCCGGGCCGAGCTCCCCTCGCTGGAGGGCGAGATCCGCGCGGACCTGGCCGCTCCCGTCCTTCACGGTCACCCCGGAGGACGGGGGCACGTAGAAGTCGACGAAGCCGAGACCGGGGATCTGGCCGTCGAGCAGGACGTGGCCGGTCACCGACTCCAGCACATGGATCCCCTTCACTTGCCGCGGATCGAAGGGCTGCAGCGTACACTCGATTCGCCCCTCGGTCCCCTCGGTCACCACGTGATCGGCGAGCGTGACGGTGCCGGAGCGCACCTCCAGCACCGACGGCGGCACCTCGATGACCCGCTGCGGTCTCATCTTGAAGCTCCCGCGCGTGCGGGCCTCGCCCACGTAGCGGTAATGGTGAATCCAGAGCTCGCGCACGCCCACGTCGACGTCCTCGAGCTGGGTCGACCAGAGGTGATAGTGGGCGTCGTCGACCTCCTCCGGGGGGCCCTCCTCGATCACCGGAGGGCCGTCGCCGACCGGAGGCAGGGCCAGCGCCCGTGGCTCGTCCGCCTCCTCGCGGGTGAGCCGCATCCGGATCCGGAAGACGAGACCCTCTCCGCGCACCCGGGTGGCCTGGAAGCGCCGCCACAGCAGCTGATCGAGGCGGATGTCGACGCTGGCATCCTCCGTCTCGACCGACCAGTCGAGGGTGCTCGAGGAGCCGTGCAGCGCGAGCCTTCGCAGATGGACGCGCCCGAACCAGACGGTCCAGGCGCCCTCGTAACGGAGCGTGACGGCCTTGGGATCGCGGCTGACCAGCCGGGCGATGATCCCGGTGCGGAGGAGCACGTTGGCGACCACCACATAAGCGAGCTGCACGCCGAGGAGCGAGAAGACGAGGATCGCGAGGACACGCAGGGCGCGCCGCCGGAGCGCGGGTGACGGCGCAAAGGGCATGCGCGATTCTCAGCACGGATCGTGCCGGTGGCCTCGCGCCCTCACTCAGTGCGCCGCCGCGGCCCTCCGCGCCACCAGATCGATCAGGTCTCCCATGGCGAACTGGTAGTCGGCCACGTGGAGCCCGAGCAGCCCGTTGAACTGGCCGTCCTGCAGATTGAGGGCGCTCTTCCGCTCGTCACCGGCCCCGGGCGCCGCGGTCACGGCGAGGTAGCGGTACCCGTCGGGGCCCTCCGTGCACGCTCCGGTGTAGAAGTCGCGCAGCATGAGGAAGGGCGTCTCGATGCCCTCGACGCCCTGGAGCCAGGGCCGCGTCTGCGGGGTGATCGGGAACAGGCTCCGCGAGAACCAGCTCGCGCCCTTGCCCGACGGCAGCGCCGGGTTCACGCAGGCGATCTCGTTGCCCGCCTGCGGCGCGAACGCTGGCTTGCCGACCTTGCCGCCGGCGGGGCGGGACTGATAGGCGATCACACACCCGAGCTCGTCCGGCTTGGTGCACAGGGGGATGGTCGAGAACGTGCCGCCGACGACGCCGTCCCGGGGGACCTCCACCGGGCCACCGATGGGCATGGCGACGAGGAGCCGGCTCCGCATCACCGGGTCGTTCTCGAAGCGGCTCTTGAGGAGGCGCACGATCATGTCGGCGCCCTGCGAGTGGCCGAGGAGCACGACCTTGCGACCGTGGTTGTACTGGCCCATGTAATGGAGGAACGCGTCCTCCACGTCGGAGTAGGCGACCTCCGAGCGGGTCTCCTGGCCCTTGCCGCCGAAGATGTAGGTACCGATGGTGACCTGGCGATAGAGCGGCACGTAGAGGGCGCACACCTGCTGGAAAGGGGCGACCTGCGCCACCGTCGCCTCCGCGGCGGCACGCTCGTCCGCGGTGTCGGTGTGGTTGCCGGGGAGGATCTTGAGATCCACGGTCGGGTACACGTAGAAGCAGTCCACCGGGGGATGGGCGGCGGACACGCTACGGTCGACCGATCGCGAGAGATCCTTGTGCACCTCGGTCGCGGTCGCGTCGCCGTGGCAGACGTCGGCCGGGAGATCGGGCCGGCACAGCCACATGCTCTGCTGCCCGTAGAGGTTGCTGGCGTAGCCGGTATAGGGGCTGCGAAGGCCGAGGATGGGGACGGTGGGCGCGGGGATCGCGCAGGCAGAGGTGAAGAGGATGGCGCCGGTCAGGGAGGCGCGAAGCGCGGTCGGGGGCATGGCGGGCGTCGTTAGCAAGCGGCGAACCAGCGAGACCGGCCGGTCGGCGCCCGGTCATCCTGCGGAACGCCCGAGAGCGTTCCGCGACCGGAGATCGGACGATCTCGCCACAACGGCGGCGTGCGCTGTGGCGATCCTGCGAGCCGCGGCGAGGCGGCCGGGGCTCAGCGCCTTCGCTGGGGCGGGAGGGCGATGCGGACCGGCGTCATCCCGGCGCTGCCGTGGCGGCTGCGAGCATCGTCGATGGCGAGGCAGAGCAGGACGAACGTGAATGCAATCAACATGGTCGATGCCCTCGGGCCCGCGGCGGGGACGCTCGGCGCTCGGCGCCGCGATGGGCGGCGGTGTCTGCGCGTGAGTCGTCTTCGTTCCGGGCTCCCTTCCTCGCTGTGCACCGCCCGTGCCGAAGCGGTTTCACGGCCAGTCGCCACCACGACCCACGGGCGAGACACGCCAGGGCGCCATGGTGTGGCATCTCAGCGGGTGACACGTTCCGGGGTCGGGGCCGCCGCCAGCGAGGCCCGAGGTGGCGACGTCGCCGCTGCCTCGCCGTGACAATTCACCACTCTCTCCCCCGAGAACCCTCGCGTCACCCGGCACCTCGCTGCGGCACGTGACTTGCTCAACGGGACGTCGAGTTACCGCCGCATCATCCCTGAGGTCACCCATGCAGTTTCGAACCATCGCGCTCGCCACGTCGCTGTTCGTCGTCGGTTGCAGCAACAAGGCGCAAGAGGTCAGTCAGGCCGCGGCCGCGAAGAGCGCCGAGGCGGTGGAGATCGATCAGCGGTCGAAGGTCATCGCGCAGGGCCTGATCCAGGCCGCCGCCGAGGACGCGGACAAGAAGCGCGAGCTGGCCAGGCAGCAGACGGCCGACGCGCAGAAGCAGCTGCACCAGGCCACGGTGGACCATCCGGAGAAGTTCCTGTCCTCGGACAAGCTCCAGGTGGTCAACGAGGGGAAGCGGCGCTTGACCAGCATCTCGCTGACGAACACCTCGAAGTTCTCGATGACCGACATTCGCGGCACCGTCGACTACCACGGCGGCGCCGACCCCATGGGCGACAACGGCGACGTGCTGGCGCAGGTGCCCATCCAGCTCACCGGCGCGATCGCCCCCGGCGCTTCGATGGTCTTCAGCGAGCAGCAACACACCCTGTCCGGCGCCGCGATCCAGCTACCCAAGGTTCCTTCGCAGGTCTCCTTCACCGTCACGAGCGCGACGGTCGGCTCGGAAGGCATGGATTCGACGACAGCCCCTGACGGGGGCGTCGCCAGCGCCGGGGCGCCGTAGCGGGGTAGCTCGTCACGAAGAGCGCTTCGGTGTCGGGTCGGGGGGTGCGCCGGCGAGCGCACCGGGCCGTGAGGCCGGCTCGGTCGCGCGCGCTGCGGTCGTGACGGCGTGCTCGGCCAGGAGGTTCGCCCTCGCGCTGGCGTGCGTGAACGCGTCGACCTTCCGCTCCAGGCGCTGGACCTCGTGCTTGATGAGCTGCGCCAGATCGTCTCGCGCAGCGCGTCCCTCGCGCCGGACCTCCTGGTAGGAGAGACAGGCCGCGACGAGGAGGAACGTCACGAGGATGGCTGTGGCGAGTTCCACAGGAACCTCCCCTGCGCGAGCACGAGGACGCCGAAGAGCCCCAGGTAAAGCGCCTCGGCGACCGGCCAGCGCTCGAACGGCCCGACCCGCCAGGCGCCGAGCAGCGAGACCGCCTCGGCCGCGACGATCAGGGCCAGCGAGAGCCTCGCCGCCCCGGCCGGCCGGGTGGTCTTGCGATACCACGCGAGGACGATGCCCAGCGCGATCAGCACCCCGAGGGCATTGGCAGCGGCCAGCGCCCTCTGCTGGCTCCCGTCACCGGCCATCGGGTGCACGACGGCGATCACGGCGAGCACACCGGCCCAGCCGGCGAGCGCCGCCCAGGGCCTGCGCCCGGCGAACACGACCAGCACGGCAGCCACCAGCGCGGCGGGCCACGCCAGCGTCATCGCGTGGGCGACGAAGGCGGCCACGCGAGCCCATCCGGTCCACGGGATCGTGACGCCGAGCGAGCTGCGCAGCGGCGCGAGGACGGCTCCGTCGAAGACGTGCCGCCCGACGTCGGCCGCGAGGCCGACGGAGAGCAGCAAGGCGACCGGTCGGTGCTCGGCCCGCCTGGACGCCAGCATCCAGGCGAGCACGATCGCGGACGCCATGAGGGCGAAGAACGCGACCATCATCGAGCCACCGCGTCCGCCTCGAGGGGCCCCGTCGCGACGATGCCGGTCGGGCTCGGCCCCCACCACCAGCACTCCGCAGCGTCCGTCCCGAGGTGCTCACCGGCAGCGGCCGGCCCGATCGGTGCGCCGGCAACGACAGTCGCAGGGTGCGCTGGAGGCCTGGTCGCCCCCTCGGCCGCGCCCGGCTGCCGGCTGCTCGGCGGCGGGGCGGGCTCGACGTCGGCCGCCTCCGGGACCGTGGCAGAGCAGCCGGACGCGAGAATGGCAAACGCGGCGAGGATGGTCTTTCGCATGCTGGGTGAGATGCCGAACCGCACGGCTCGATCCCGTCGTTGCCCCTGCACTGTCGTCACCGCTCCACGGGCGCACCCTGGCCACGCCGATTTCGACGTTCGCAAGCGAAGCGCACCTCTGGCTCGCTCGCCGGCTTCGGGGCCGCACCGATGCGGCCCCGCCCGTTGCACGGAGCCTGGTACGAAGGCGATGGAGCCCGGGCGGATCGGTGGGTTTTCGACGTTCGAAGCCATCGCGCACCGCCCGCTGCCGGTCCGGGGAGGTCTGAAGCCCCGCCCGGTAGCTTGCAGTCTCCCGGCGCGATCAGGTGACCGGCGCCGAGCGCCACCGCTCCGACGCTCGGTCCAGGGCCGCGACCTCGTCCGCCCCGAGCTGGATCGCCAGCGCGCCCGCGTTGATCCGCGCCTGCTCGCCGGTCTTCGCCCCGGCGATCGGGACCACGCCTTTGGCCAGCAGCCACGCCAGCGCCACCTGCTCGGGGCGCGCGGCGCCGTGCGTGGCGCCGATCGCGACGAGGAGCTCGACGAGCGCCCCGGCGGCCTCCAGGCCCGAAGCGGTGAACTCGGCGTGGCCGGCGCGCGGCCCGACCGGCTCCCGGCCCGGCGCATACTTGCCGGTGAGGATGCCCTGCGCGAGAGGGCTGTACGCCAGCAGCGTCACGCCGAGCTCGCGGCAGGCGTCGACCACGCCGTCGGCCTCGGGGGCGCGGTGCAGCAGGCTGTAGCGCACCTGGTTGGAGGCGAGCGGCACCCCGCGGCGCGCCAGCAGCGCGTGGGCCTCGCGCATCTCGGCCGCACCGAAGTTGCTCACCCCGACGGCGCGAGCCTTGCCCGCGGCGACGGCGTCGGCGAGGCCGTCCATGAGCGCCGCGACCGAGGCCTGGGCGCGGTCGGGCCAGTGGATCTGGTAGAGATCCACCCGCGGCAGGCCCAGCCTCCGCAGGCTCGCGTCGAGCGCGCGCGGGAGCGTGCGGGCATCCCGGCCAGGCAGCAGCGCGAACTTGGTGGCCACGGCCACGGGCACGCCGCGCTTGCGCACCAGCCACCCGAGGATCTTCTCCGACTCACCGTCGCCGTAGACCTCGGCCGTGTCGAAGAGGTCGAGCCCTGCGTCCGCGCTCGCGGCGAACGCGTCGACCACGTCCCGCGGGCCGAAGTCCTCCTCGTAGCCCCAGTAGCGCCGCTCCCCCCACGACCAGGCACCCACCGCGAGGGGCGCGATGCAAACGTCGGTAGCTCCGATGCGCACGCGATCACCCTACCCTTGCCCGGCGTCCACGGGGAGGTGCATCCCTTGACGCACCCGGGGCGCAGCCCGAGCATCGCGCCCGATGCGCTTGCTCCACGCCCTCCAGTGCACTCTCGCCATCGGGGCCCTGGCGAGCGTCGCCTGCGGGAGAGTCCCCGTCCCACCCGCCGCGCCGAACGTGATCCCTGCGGCCTTCGTGGTCCGCATGCAGCGTATCCAGAGGCCCGGCGATCGCGGGATGGTGTCGATCGCCGTGCGGACGAGGCGGACCACCCTCACGGAGGAGGGCGACCAGATCGCGAGGCGCGAAGAGGAGAGCCAGGACGTCGAGCTCGAGGCCGCCGAAAAGGTCCTCCGGGTCGACTCCACGGGAGAGCCGCTCGAGCTCGAGTACACCGTCGAGCACCTCAGCGTGCAGACACCGGCGGGCCGGACCGAGGTCCTCGCGCGCGGGCGGGTCGTCATCGCCGAGCGGGGACGGGAGAAGGTGACCTTTCGATCCGGGGAGGCTCTCTCCCCCGAGGCGGAGAGGGCGCTCGGCCAGATCCTCTCGCCGCGCTCGGGGACGGCCAGCGATGACGACCTCCTGGGCACCGGTACGCCGCAGACGATCGGCGCGATCTGGCCGGTGAACGCGGCCGTGGCCGCCCGAGAGCTCGGTGATGCAAGCTTTCCGGTCCCTGTGGAGGGAGTCCGCGGGCAAACGCGGCTGGCCGGGCTCGCGCAGGTCGCCGGGCAGACCTGCCTCGAGATCACCGGCGAGCTCGATGCCCGCAGCCCCGGGATCGCCGGCGCTCCTCCCGGGAGCAGGGAGGTCCGCATGACCTACCGAAGGCTGCTCCCCGTCGACACCGCCGCGCCGGAGCTCGACTCGGCCCTCACCGTCGACATGGCCGTCACCGTGCTCCAGGCGGTGGGGCCCGATCGCGAAGCGAGGACGACGACCACGGCGCACCAGGAGAGGCGGCGCCAGTTCACGCCGGGTAACCGCGCACCGCCCGAACATCATCCTCGACGCGGAGGATGGACCTGACCCGTTCCCGGGCCCTCTCCTCAGAAGCGCGCCACGAACACGTCCCGGAGCCCCGCGCTCTGCAGCGTCGTCCCGGGATCGTCGCTGAAATCGGTGGTGCCCGAGAAGCCTCCGGTCATCAGCAGCCCACCCTGGCCGTCGGCGGCGGCCCCGAGCACGTCGGCGCCGCCGTGGAGGGCGAACGTCTGCGAGCACGCGCTCGCGGGGAGGCCGGCGCCGGAGTCGGGATAGACGACCAGCTCGTCGCCGGGATCGGTGAAGACCGAGGGGGTCCCGACGGCACTCATGGCGAGCGCGAGGCCGGAGTCGCCGAAGCCCGCGATCCAGCTGCAGGCGCCGGTATCGGCGTCGAACTGCGCGACCTTGGCGCCCCAGTCGAAGGGGAAAGGGCCGCAGCCGACGTCGAAGTTGAGATCGGGGCCGCCCCCTGCGATGGTGAGGTTGCCCGCGGGATCGACGCCCGCCCCGTTGCCGGCGTGCAGGCTGAAGCCCTCGGTCAGGGAGCCCGCGCTCCAGAGCTGGGCGCCCCCCGGGGTCATCTTGGCGCGGAAGAACGTGCCCACCGCGGGCGAGGTCTGGAGGGCACCGCCGCCGAAATCGATGGGTCCGTAGGTGAGTCCGGCGACGAGCACGTTGCCGGCGGCGTCTGCGCGGACCGTGGCGTCCATGGTGCCGTCCGAGGAGACGTCTTTTCTCCAGATCAGGTTCCCCAGGGCGTCGAGCTTGACCAGAAACATGCCTCCTCCGAAGCCCGAGGCGCGGTAACCGAGCGCCAGCACCGCGCCGCCGGGGGCGAGGGCGATGCTCTCGATGACCTGGGGGGAGGGCGGCGTGGGGTTGCCGGGGCCGGCGGGCGGATCGCCGTAGTGGACGCTCCACAGAGGCTGTCCGCCCGGATCGAGGGCGACCAGGAACCCGTCGCCCACGGATGACGCCGCGGTCACCGGACCGGCGCCGAAATCCACGGTCCCGGAGAACTCACCGCCGAGGAAGACGTCGCCCGCGGACGAGACTGCGACGGTGGCGAAGGGCAAGGTCCCGCTGAAGACGTAGTCGGCGCCGCCCGCATAGGCGTGGCTCCAGCGGTGATTGCCCGACGCGTCGAGCTTGGCCACGTAGATGCTGTAGCGGCCGCTGGACGCGACCAGCGGGCCGCCCCCGAGATCGATGGTCCCGGCGAACACGCCCGCGATGACGATGTCGCCGGCGGCGTCGGCGGCGACGCTGATGCCGACCTGATCCTCGGAGTCGCCGTAGCGCTTGACCCAGCGGGCGCTCGCGGGACAGGCGCCACCTCTGCCGCCGGCACCACCGCCGGAGCCGGCGCTGCCCCCCGTGCCCGTCGCGGAAGCCGACGATCCGCCTCCCGAGCCGGGGACTCCGATCTGCCCTCTGGCGCCGGCGCCGCCGTCCTCGGTGAACGCTCCGGAACATCCCTGTCCGGCGGTGAGGGTGAAGAGCACCACGACCAGAGTCACACGGGTGTGGGTGTCAGGCATACGCGTCGTCGCCTGGAGTAGCACGCCCGACAGGCAGGGCCACGGTGCGAGAGAATCCGCGGCGGCCAGGCCGGGGCGCCGTCCGGCGCGGACTACGGGACCTGGAGGATCTCGTGGGCGACGGTCTCGCCGCCGCGATTGTCGTGGACGACCGCCCAGATGTTGACCGGGAGCGCCCCGGCGTCGCCGGCAGGCGCCGGAGGAGCAATCCAGTTGGTAGAGAAGCTCGACTGCAGCGCCGGCCCGGCGTCGGAGACGGGCTCCGCGGCGTTGATCAGGGCCGTGGGCGTGTCGATGTCGCCCTGGTCGGCGAAGTAATCGACCCACACCACCTCGTACTGGGGTTGCCCGGTGGCAGGCGATTTGTTGGCGTCGTCGACCTCGGCCACGCCGGGGGGGACGTCGACGGTGATCTGGTACTCGGCCCGATCGTCCTGGCACTGCTGGAAAGGATCGGCCTTGCCACAGCCGGAGACGCCGAGGCGGGACGCCTCGGGGACGGGACAGGGGGTGACGCTGCCGCCGTCGCCGACGCCGGCGTCCGTGGGCACCTGGTTGATGCTGAGGCCGGTGACAGCGGGGTTGTGATTGGTGCGCCCGTCTTCGAACCCGTACACCTGCGTGTAGCCGGGGACGAAGGCGTCCGCCGAGAGCTGCTGACCGTTCGCGTCGAAGCACCCGAGCGGGAACGAGCCGGCGAGCCCGCCCGATGCTCCGCCGTCGAGGGCCCCGACGGTGCCGTCGCACGCCGCGAAGAAGACGAAGGCAGTGCCCTGGGTGATCGGCGGAGCGAGGAAATCCTCGGGGAGCGTCACCGAGAAGGTGTCGCCCAGGCCCGGCATCAGGCTGGCGAGCTGGGAATAGCAGCCGTAGTAGGTCCCCCCGGGCGGGTTGACGCAGGGGCCCAGCCAGAGGATCTGGGGGGCGGCCGCGCCCACCGGGTTGGCGTAGGTCATGGTGAAGGTCACCGTGTCGCCGGGCTGCGCATAGGGCTTGTCGGCCACGACGGCCAGCACGCGGAGCCCGCTCACCTGGCTGACCGGGGGGAAGGCCCCGCCGCACCCGGAGCCCACCGCCGGCCCGACGAAGGCGGCCACCACCAGAGAGGCGAGGACGGCGCGCCGGAGGGGACTCTTTCGCTTCATCATGGCCTCAGAACTCGCCCCGGAGCCCGATGCTGGGGAGGATGGGGAGGCCCGCGACGTACGAGCGGGCGGTGTAGTTGAAGTTGTAGGTGAGGCCCTCGACGTTGGCCTGGTTGTAGGCGTTCTGCACGTCGAGGTAGGTGGAGAGCTGCCAGCTCTTGAACTTCCACGTGTAGTCCACGCGGAGGTCGAGCTCGTGGAAGAGGGGCAGCCGCTCGCTGAAGGGGCCGGAGAGGGGGATGGCCGTGTAGGTGCCCGAGGCCGCGTTGAAGAGCGCGTTGACCCGCGCTGCGTTGCACGTGGACGAGGTGACGTCACAGACGTTGGGCGTCACCAGGCTCCCCGAGACGATACGGTAGCGCGCGCCGAACTCCCACCCGTTGCGGAAGTTGTAGCTGCCGAGGACGGTGAGGATGTGGGGCTGGTCGTACTGGAACAGGTACTCCGGCATGCCCGGCCCGTCGCTGCGCACGCTGCGCGAGAGGGTGTAGGCGATCCAGCCGAAGAAGTGCCGGTCCGGCTTGTACTTGATGAGCAGCTCGCCGCCGACCACGTAGCCGGTGCCGTTGTTGTTGTACACGGTCGTCGCCACGCCCGACGCCGTCGTGCCCGCCGCGGCCGTCACCTGGCTGTCGAGCTGCTTGTAGAACCCCTCCAGCGAGGCCTCGAGCTGGTGGGTGAACTCCTGCTCGACGCCGACGGAGTACTGGATCGATCGGTTGGACTTGACCGTCGGCGTCCCGAAGGGCGGCAGCACCTGCTGGAACTGGGGCTGCTGGTGATAGAGGCCGACGCCGCCCTTGAGGGTGGTGCGGGGGAACTCCTTGTGGAGGTCGTGGCGCGCGTTCACCCGCGGGGAGAAGTCGTATTGCTTGTTGGCGTCGAAGTAGTCGAGGCGCACGCCGGGGACGACCCGGGTGTTGCCGTCGGGCGCGATCTCCGCCTCCAGGTAGGCGCCGGGCTGGAAGAAGCCGAGGGCGGAGTTGGTGGTGGTGATGTTGGCCGTGGAGAAGGGGCCGTTGGGCGGCTGCCCGGGGACCGGCAACGGCGGGAGCTGCGCCGAGACCACCGCGTAGCCGCCGTACATGTCGACGCCGGCGTTGAGCGTCATGCCGCGCCCGAGCTTGGCCGTGTACTCGGCGCGGCCGCTGACGGAGCGGGTGTCGAGGTTGAAGTTGATGGGGCCGAGCCCGATGCCGACCTCGTCCCGGCCCACCGCGGCAACCACGTTGAGCCGGTTGCCGTCGCCGAAGTCGTTGGCGTAGTGGAGCTGGAGGCGCTGGAACGCGGTGGAGAAGGCGAACTGGCCGGCGAGCTCGGGCTGGCTGGCCGAGGCGGGCGCGAAGATCTTGAAGACGTCGCTCGAGCCGAAGAACGCGATGCGAAAGCTGGACTTGGGGGTCGGCTTCTTCGCGACCATGAACTGATAGTCGTAGTAGACCGGCGCCTCGGTGGTGCCCGAGCTGGTCGCCGAGAGCACCGGGCCCAGCCAGGCATCCACGTAGCTGCGCCGCCCCGCGGCGAGGAAGGTCCAGCCGGCGAGCCCGGGGATGGGCCCCTCGAGGAGGAGGCGCGCGTCGATGAGATCGATCTGGGCGAGCCCGTGGTACTCCTTCTTGGGATCGCGCAGACCGACGTCGACGATGCCGCCCTGGACCCGGCCGTACTGGGTGCCGAAGTTGCCGGGGTAGAAGTCGATCTTGGAGAGCACCTCGGTGGGGACGACCGAGGAGAGGCCGCCGAAGTGGTAGATGATCGGCACCGGCGTGCCGTCGACGAAGGTCTGCGTGTCGTTGGGGGCGGAGCCGCGGACGATGAGCAGGCCCAGCAGCGCCGGCGGCCGCGCCACGCCGGGCAGGCTCTGCAAGGACTTGAGCGCGTCGCCGTTGGTGCCGGGGATGCGCGCGATCTCCGCGGCCTCGATGGTGCGCTTGGTGACCTCGCGCGGGGGGCGATCGCCCTCGACCACCACCTCGAGGGCGCCGGAGCTGGTGGAGAGTCGGTATTTGACCTCGGTGGCCTCCCCGGCGGCGAGGGTCTCCTCGACGCTGAGGGGCTTGTAGCCCGGGGCGCGCACCAGCACGGTGTACTTGCCGGAGGGCACGTCCTTGAAGGCGAAGGCGCCGTCGAGCTCGGTCGTCGCCGACAGCCCGCCCGGGGAGAGCGCGACGGTGGCACCCGCGATGGGCACGGTGCCGCCCGCCACCAGGACCAGGCCCGAGAACGCCGACTGCGCGCGCTTGTCGGCGGCGCTCTCGCCGGGGGCGGCAGGCGCGGGCGCGACGGGGGTGAGCGTGAACGAGTAACGGTACTTGATGCGCGCCGCGAACGGCGTCCCGTCGGCCTTGCGCGCGGGCTCGAAGAGGAGCGCCCGGCCCGCGGCGAGCGCGGACTCGTCGAAGCCGTGTCCGGCGGGCTCGGCGACGGAGGCCTTGGTGACGTGGCCCTCCTTGTCGATGTCCAGAGAGAGCACCACCTGCCCCTCGAGGCCGGCCTTCTCGGCCTCGGGCGGGTAGATCGGAGGTGCGTAATTGAGCGCCTTCGGCATGGTGAAGCCGGCGGGCGGCGCAGTGGGTGCCGCGGGCGCAGGGGGCTTGTCGGGCGGAGGCGCGTCCGGATGGGTGATCACGGCGCCCGCTCCCCCGCGGGGCACGGAGTTGTCGGTGGGCGGCTGGGCCTCGGGCGGCTCCTGCGCGTGCGCCACGCTGGAGATCACCCCGGAGGAGGCCAGGAGTGCGAGGGCCAGGCAACTCGTGGAGAGCGTCTTCGTCATCACACCGGATCGCGCCGCTTGAGGAGGACGGAGACGACGACGACGAGGAGCACCGTCATGCCGCCGAGCACCGCGTAGGGCAACCAGACCTGGTCGTAGGACGTGAAGCCCCAGGCCCCCATCTGGGTATCCGACGCCATCTGGGCGATGGCGCACTTGAACCTGCCCCCCTCGATGAACTCGGCCTTGAGCCCCTTCTGGCCGAGATCGATGAGCCAGGCGTCGTCGTTGGTGAGCGCGACGCGGTTGGGGGCGATGGCGCCCTCGAAGCCCCAGCGCGCCGGCATGGCCGCCATGATGGCGCGGATGGGCCTGGACGTGGTGGTCATCGGCACGAGCAGCCCGCCGAGGACGACCTGGGGGATGAGGGCGATGGGGGTGAGCGCCATGGCGGCCTCCGACGAGGCGACCACGGTGGAGAGCAAGAGCCCCATCGCCACGGCGCTGAGCGAGGTGGCGACCAGCGCGCCCAGCATCTCGCCGAACGCCTGGCCGCCGCCCGGCAGCCCGAGGGCGACGAAGACGATCCCGAGCAGGGTGCTGCACTGCACGACGCAGAAGAGCGCGAGGAGGATGTACTTGGAGAAGACGTAGTTGAGGAGGCCGAGGTTCACCATCCGCTCGCGCAGGTAGATGCTGCGCTCGGCGACGATCTCACGCGCGGCGTTGGAGGTGCCGAACCACACCGCGGCGACCACCAGGAAGAAGATGGCCGCCGTGTTGTCGGCCGTGGTGATCAGCTTGACCGGCGCCCCTCCCCCGCCCCCGCGGGAGCCCGGGAAGCTCTGCAGCGCGCCCAGGCACCACGCCGGGATCATCTTCTCCTGGCCGCCGAACACCACCGCCAGCAGGACCCCGATGATGGGGGCCTGGAGGAGCATGATGAGGGTGCCGCTGGTGTCGCGCACCTTGACCTTGAAGTACCGAGAGAGCAGCAGCCCGAGCTGGCCGCTGGTGGTCGCGCGCGTGGCGGGGAGGCCGCGCTGGCCCTGGCCGCTGCCGATCTCGCGGCGGCCGGAGTACATCTTGCGGTAGACCGGGCTCTGCGGGTTCTCGTACTCCTTGCGCCACTCGATGGCGGCGAGCTTGCGGGCGTGCCCACGCTGGGCCTTGGGATCGCGGGCCAGCAGGGCCTCGTGGATGGGCCGCTCCCGCTGGGCGATCATCTCGAACATGTCGCGCGGGTTGTCGAGATCGTTGGGGAGGCGCTGGCGCTCCTTCCAGGTGCCGAAGAAGCGGTAACAGTCCTTCGTCGGGCCGAAGAACATGGGGATACCGCCGTAGCCCATCACCAGGCAGTGAGTGAATTTCTCGAACTCGTCCTTGGCGGGCTGGTGGATGGTCATGATGATCGTCTTGCCCGTCTGCTTGGTGAGATCGGAGAGCAAGGTGATCAGCGCGGTGGTGTCGTCGGCCGCGAGGCCGCTGGTGGGCTCGTCGAGGAAGAGGATGACGGGGTCGGTGACCAGCTCCAGGGCGATGTTGACGCGCTTGCGCTGGCCGCCGGAGAGCACCTTCTTCTCGGGCTTGCCGATCTGGAGGTTCTTCACGCCCTCCAGGCCGAGATCCTTGATGGTCTGCTCGACGCGGGCGTCGATCTCCTCGTCGGAGTAGTCGGGCGGGAGCCGGAAGCGCGCGCTGTACTTGACGGCCTCGAAGACGGTCAGCTCGGCGTGGACGAGGTCGTCCTGGGGGACGTATCCGATGGATCCGCGGAGGTTGTCGTAGATGTTGTAGAGGTCCTCCCCGTTGATGCGGACGATCCCGTTGGAGGGGGGGAGATAGCCATTGAGGGCGAGCAGCAGCGTGGTCTTGCCTGCGCCCGAGGGGCCCATCAGCGCGATCATGTCGCCGGGGAGGGCCTTGAACGACACGTTGTCGAGCAGAACCTTCATCTCGGCGGGGTTGTCCCGATCCGGCACCTCGAGGAGCAGGCTCCAGGCCTCGATCTCGTAGAGCGGGCGCCCGGCCCAGCGGTCGGCGGCGTACTCCTCCTGGACGATCTCGGCGGCGCCGCTCGCGCTCTGCTCGATCTGCAGAGGCATGGGGCCGATGTAGATCTTCTCCCCGCTCGAGACCTCGACCTTCTGCCCGGGGGGGATGCGGTGCCCGCGGACGAAGGTGCCGTTGGCGCTGTTGCGATCCTCGACGAAAAGCTGCCCCTGCACCCGGTGCAGCAGCGCGTGGCGGCTCGACACCTGGGCGTGGGAGATCACGATGTCGTTGTCGGGCGTGCGCCCGATGCTCTTCACCGTCAGCGAGCCCTGGTTGAAATCGAGCTGTCCGAGGACGGTCTTGTTCTTCTTGGCGCCCGCGCCGGCGACGGGTGGGGGTCTGCCGGGGTCGGGACCGGCGGGACCGGCGTTCGGGGGCGGGGGCCCCGGGGGAGCGGGCAGCGCGACCGGAGGGGCCGGGGACATGATGATCGCGCTGGTGCCCAGCGGCAGGCGCGGCGCCTGGCCGAGGCGCATCAGGAGCTGCACCTGGACGGGCACCGGCCCGAACGCCAGGATGGCGCCGGCGTCGATGGGCGTGGGCGTGCCCGCGGGGATGCGCGTTGTCCCCACGTAGGTGCCGCTCGTCGAGCTGTGATCGATGACCGCCATGCGATCGAGGATCACCGTGGCATGCTGGCTCGACACGCTGGGGTGCTGGATGACGATGGAAGCACGGCTCGGATCGCGGCCGAGGATCACCTGGCCGGGCGGCGCCACGAGCATGCCGGAGGTCATCAGCGAGAGGGTGATGGCCGGGTGATGGAGCGGGATCGGCACCTGCGCGGTGCCGATCGTGAACTGCGTGCGCAGGTCGAAGGGGACCTGCTCCCCCGGGCGGAGCGCGCGGCCGTTGGCGTGGGCGAGGCCGTTGCCGCACACGAAGACCAGCTTGCCGCCGCCGAGGTGGATGATCCGCGCGTGCTCCGGCAGCACGCCAGCCCCCGCGAGAACGACGTCGCACGTGGGCAGGCTGCCGACGGTGAGGTTCTGCTTGCCGAAGCCCGGGATCACGCGCCGCTTTTCACCACAGGCGGCCGGCGAGAGCAACCCTCACGCGAGGGGGGGCCCGCACCCGTGGGCTCAGTGCAACTTCTTGCGGAGATCGCAGGCGCGGATCTGCCCCCCGGCGCACGCCGTGTCGAACATTTCCGCGGCCCGCTTCGCGTCCCTGGCGATCCCCAGCCCGTCGCGGAGGTCGAGCCCCAGGTTCATGCACGCCATGGCCGCCCCCAGATCGCAGCTCTGCTGGTAGAGCTCGTTCGCCCTCTTCTGGTCGCGGGCGGTGCCCTGGGCGCGCTCGAACGCGAGCCCGAGCTCGTTGCAGCCGGCGGCGTCCTTGAGGGTGCAGGCCTTGTCGAAGAGGGCGAAGAAGCGCTTGGGATCCTTGGGCGGGACCTTGCCCTCGCGCACCAGGATACCGAGGTTCTTGCACGCTTCGCCGTCGTCCTTGGCGCAGGCGTCGCCGAGCAGCTTCGCGCCGCGAGGCACGTCGAGGGGCGCGCCCTTGCCCAGCACGAGGTAGAGACCGAGCGCGGAGCAGGCGTGCTGGACGCCGGCCTTGCACGCCTTGTCGAAGCCGGCGAAGCCGGCCACCGGGTCCGCCGCCACGCCGTGGCCATCCATGTAGCTGCGGGCGAGCTCGTAGCAGCCGTCGTTGGCCCCGAGATCGCAGGACTTCTTGAACGAGGCGAACGCGAGCTCCAACCTGGGCGGCGCCGCCTTGCTGAGGGTGATCCCGGTGTTCTTGCACCCCACCGCGTCACCGAGCTCGCACGCCCTGGCGAAAAAGGCCGCTTGCTTGGTCTCGTCCCGCGGACCGCCCTGCCCCTGGACGTAGAGCATCGCGAGGTTGTCGCACGAGGGCCCGCTGCCGTTGTCGCAGCCCTGTCCGTAGGACTCGCGCGCCTTGTCGAACTCGGCGGCCTTCTCGTGGGCCTCCCCCTGATCGAGGCAGACATCGGGCGTCTTGGCCGAGCAGGTTCGCTCGCACTGGTGGCTCTCGACCTTGGACGAGCTGCCGATCCCCTTGGTGATGGCGATGGTGCCGTGGCAGGGCACGCCGTCCGCCTTGCTGCCGGTGAAATCGAAGCTGCCCTTGCCGGTCGCCTTGAGCTCGACGTTGACGAAGCCCTCGCCGGTGAGCTCGTCGTTGGCGAGCCGCTCGTAGTTGGTGCAGCTCGCGACCGCGAGGGGGAGCGCGAGGAGGAAGAGCGAGCGGGCCGAGGGCATGGTGCGGGCGTATCAGAACGCGTTTCCCCGGGCAACGACGGGCCCAGGGGCGGGGCAGAGGGCTCCGCGGGGTCGTCCACTCCCGATCTCCAGGGCCGGCAGTCGCATCCACCTCGCCACGGAGCGCGACGGGATGGGGCCAGCGGCGAGGAGCGCCTCGGGGACGCGCTTCGCCGCCGGCCTCCCGGGAGGTGTCAGGCCACCGCGGTCTTGATCGCCTTGATCGGGCGCGCGCGCACGGCCTTGCTCGCCGGCTTCGCGGCGAACGTCTGCGGCAGCTTGGTGAAGGGGTTGAGCCCCTGGCGAGCCTTGGTCGCGGGCTTCTTGATCACGCGGAACTTGGCGAAGCCGGGCAGCGTGAACAGCCCGGCCTTCTTCAGCTCGGCGTGGCCGATGGTGATGAGCGACTCCAGAACGCTCTTCACCTGCTTCTTGCTGATCCCCTCGCCGACCGCCTCCGCGACCGCCAGGAGCAGGTTGCTCTTGGTCATCGCCTTCGCCGCGGGCTTCTTGCTGGTCGCCGTCTTCTTGGTAGCCATGTCGTGCCTCGTGTCTGCGGCGTGCAGCACCTCGCCGCACGCGACGGCGAAGCCATACACGGTGCCGGCAGCCCAAGAGAAGCGAATTTGCACCACCAACGTCGTCTATTTGCGGACGGATCCCCTCCGCGAACGGGTGACGCGCGTGCCGCAGGGCGCGGGACCGGGCCCCGGAGCGGGGCGCCGGGGAGCGCTGCGGCGGCGCCGTCGTCCACGACGGTACCGGGGCGGCGCACCCTCCGGCGGTGCGGGATGGCCTCCCGGGGCCGCTCAGGTGCCTTCGCAGGACACGAGCGTGGTGCTGCAGCTCGCCAGGCAGGTCGCGTCGATGGTCACGCCGGTGGTGCCGAGGGCGACCCCGGGGGCACAGCCCGCGCTGCACTGCGCCGCGGTGTCGAGGCACGCCTGGAGCGCCGCGCCCCCGTCGGAACTCGTCGCGATCGAGCCCTCCACGCCGCTGGACGCGACGCTGAGCGCGATGCTGGCCGCGGTGGCCCCGCCGTTCGCATCCTGCACGACGACATGGAGCGTCGGGGTCCCGGTGGCGGCCGCGGCGGTGATGGCGGCCGTGGAGATGGTCATGGTGTCGGTGCCGTGGATGGCGCCGTCGAGGGTGGCGCCCGACCAGTAGAAGCTGAGCGCGTCGGCGTTCGGGTCGCTCACGGTGACCTGGATCTGCGTCATCCCGGCCGCGGTGGTGGTGGAGGCCTGGACCGCGACGCCGGTGATCTGCGGCGCCACGTCGACGCCGATCTGGACCATCGAGGCGACGTCGCCCATGGCCGAGGCCTGCGCGGCGAGGGCGATCTGCGTGGTCACGCCGTCCGTGAGGCTGGCCTGGGCGCTGCTGGTGCCGAGCGTGGTGGTGCCGGAGAGGAGGTCGACCTTGAAGGTATAGGTCGAGGGCGGCATGCTGAGGTCGACGACGGTGATGTCGCCGCTGGTGACCTCGATGGTCTTGTCGATGGTGACGAGCGAGGTCGCGTTGTCGGTACCCGTCACGTGCATGGTCGTCGTACCGCTCCCCTGGCTGGACGCGATAACGCGCGCCTGGCTCGACCCCGTGGCGGCATCACCGGAGGTGCTGCTGCACCCGGTGGAGAGGGCGCCGGCACCGAGGAGAAGACCGAGCATCATCGTGTAAGTGGTACGCATGGGAGTTTCCTTTTCTTGCGCCTGCGGTAGTCGCCGGGGCGAGTGTCCTGTGATGAAGGCTTTATCAAGCTCCGTGCCATTGGCCCCTCACCCGGGAGAACCAGCCAAACGAGGGGTTTCACGGGTGCTCTCCCACCCGCCCCGCGGGGCGCCGCCGCGGCCCACGCGCAACGGCGCCTCACTCGGCGGTCGATGCGTGGCGTGAGAGCGCACGGACCGGAGCAAGGGCACGCCTGATCCGCCGCGCGGACCGGACCTTCAGAACGTGACCTGCGCTCCCACGACGCTCCCGGCGGACCACGGAGCCAGGGCGACGGCCTGCGGCTTCACGGTCGCGCGCGTCAGCAGCACGATGACCGCGGCGCCGGCTGCCAGCGCCCCTGCCCCGGCGACGATGTTGCCCGCCAGCATCGTGGTGCGGGCCGAGCGCGTGTCTGCCGGAGCGGCGGAGGCCTGCCGCGCGCCCACCGCGACGCCGACCTCTCCGCCGGCGAAGAGCGCGAGCCCGGTCACGGCCAGCGCGATCGGCAGCGCGAGCCTCGGAGCCGGAGGCGGAGTGCTCGGCAGGAGGGCGACGGCGATGGTCGCGTGCGTCCCCTCGACCACCGAGGTGGTCTCGCGCATCTCGAAGAAGCCGGGCGCCATGGCGAAGATCTCGTGGCGGCCCGGGTCCAGCCTCTGCGGGCCCGCCGCCGGGCGCACGTCGCGATCGTCGATGCGGAGCAGGAGGCCCTTGAGGCCCGCCGGGCGCACGTCGAGATCGACCTCGACGAGGCGCCCCTCGAGCTGGGGGATCACGATGCGCACGGCCTCGACGTACGCTTGGGTCCCTGGCTCGACGGGCTGCCCGAGGAACGCCCGGAAGCTCTCGATGGCGTCGACGAAATGCCCCGTCTCCTGCTGCGCGATGCCGAGGTTGTACAGCGTCAGCGCGGCGCGCTTGCGGCGGAGCGAACGCGCGAAGTGGTCTCGCGCCGCCTCCCACTGCCCGGCCTCGGCCGCCTTGGCCCCCTCGCGGAAGAGGTCGCGTGCGGCGGTCACGTCGTCCACCGGCTGCGCGTGCGCCGATCGGGCAGCCGTCGCGGCCAACGCCACCGCGAGGAAGGAACAGCAGAGCTTCCGCAACATTAGCCCCCCAGGGTACCCGTCTCGAGCGGGGGCGGTCGACCGTCTTCGAGAGGTCCGGCGCCGTCCGCGTCACGGATCTCCCACCCTCCGCAGCGCTCGCCACGGCTTCGAGTAGGATCGCCCCCGTGCCCCGCGCCAAGATCGCCGCCGTCGTCCTCGCCGTCGCGATCGTCGTGGTCGCCCAGCGGCTGGGCCTCTTCCACCTCACCTCGGACCCGGCGCGACTGAGGCAAGCGCTCCTCGATCTCGGACCGTGGGGCTACCTCGCCTTCCTCGGCGCCTACACGCTGCTCCAGCCCTTCGGCGTCCCGGGGACCGTCTTCGTGGTGGCCGCGCCCCTCATCTGGCCGTGGCCCATCGCCTTCGGGCTCTCGATGATCGGCACCCTCTCGGCGAGCGTGGTGGGCTTCTCGTTCGCCCGCTTCGTCGCCCGGGACTGGATCGCGGGGATCGTCCCCGCCCGCTTCCACGCCTACGACGAGGCCCTGGCGCGGCGGGCCTTCGTGACCGTGTTCATGCTGCGGCTCATCTTCTGGATGCCGCAGGTGCTCCACACCTTCTTCGGCATCTCGAGGGTGCGCTTCTGGACCCACTTCTGGGGCTCGGCCGCGGGCTACGTGCTGCCCCTCCTGGTGGTGAGCTACTTCGGCCCCAAGGCCTTCGACGCGATGCGCGCCGCACCTCCCGCCGCGTGGGCCGGCATGGCGCTCGGGACCCTCGCGGTGGCCGCCGCGGTATGGACGATCCGCCGCCGCCGTGCCGGTGCCCTCGCCCGCGCCGCCCCGCCTCAGCCCCCCGAGTGAGGCTCCCGCACCCAGGACGGGTCGGCCGCATGCACGTGCCTCGTCGCCGGGGCGGCACGTCGCTCCTGCCCGACCACGGCCTGAAGGAGCTGGAGGACCTGGGTAAGGACGCTCCCCTCGCAGCGCGAGACGTTGATGCGCATCCAGCCGTCGTCGCGACCGGCCTCGTCGCCCTCGCTGCGGAAGAAGCACCCCGGAGAGAGGAGCACGTTCTTCTCGCGCGCAGCCTTGTAGAGCGCCATGGCGTCGATCCCCGGCCCGAGCTCGAAGCGCCAGAAGAGGCCGCCGGTGTACGGTGACGCGAAGCGGCCCACGCCGGCGAAGGCCTCGCTCTGGTGCCTGGCGATGCGGGCGCGGCGGCCCAGCTCCTCCCGCAGCTCGGTGAGGTGGCGCTGGTAACCGCGGCGATCGACGAAGTCCGCCACCAGGTTCTGGGTATAGGCGTCGCCGGAGAGGCTGTTGAGGAACCGGCGGTGGCGCACGTCCGCGATGCGCGAGTCGGGCGCGATCACGAAGCCGACCCGGAGCGCGGGGCCGAGCGTCTTGGAGAACGAGCTCACGTAGAAGGTGCGCCCCGGCAGGAGCGAGTGGATGCTGGGAGGCTCTTCCTGCTCGGTCCACAGGCCCTTGTAGACGTCGTCCTCGATGATCCAGAAGCGGTGCTCGTCGGCGAGCCGCGCCAGATCGAAGCGCTGAGCGAGCGAGAGCGTCGAGCCCATGGGGTTGTGGTGGTTGGGGTTCACCATCAGCGCGGCGAGCGGCGCCTTGCGGGCCTCGGCCCGGACGCGGTCCACGTCGATCCCCGCCAGGGCACGCGGGATGGGCACCGGCTCGAGACCGAGCCCCTGGACGATGGGCGCGAGCATGAAGTAGCCCGGCGACTCGATCCCGATGCGCCGGCTCCTGGTGTCGGCCGCCGCCGACGCGAAGGTGACGTTGAGCGCCTCGACCGCACCGTGGGTGACCAGCACGCGCGCGGGGCTCTCGTCGGGGCCAGCGTAGCGCGCGGCGATCACCTCGCGCAGACGCGGCTCACCCAGCGGATCGGCGTAGCGGAGCGAGGTGCGCGGATCGCGGGGCGGCGCGCTCCTGAGCATCGCGCTCCACTCCGGGGTGGCGAGCAGGCTCTCGGCCGCCGTGCCGCTGCCGATGGGCACGAACCCTTCCCCGCTCTCGACCAGGATCGTGGCCATCCCGTGGGCGGTGCGGTCGAAGGGCAAGGTCTTCGAGGCGCGTCTCCCGGGCGCGATCCCGTCGCCGCGCGCTCTTGACGAAGAAGCCCTGCCGCTCGCGCGCCTCCAGGATCCCCTCGTCGCACAGCTCGTCGAGCGCGCCGATGACCGTGTTCTTGGCGACGTCGAGGCTCCGCGACAGCTCCAGGATCGACGGCAGCCGCGCGCCGCGGCGGAGCGTGCCGCCGTCGACGAGCGCCTGCACGTGCTGCTTCACCGCGAGGCGCTTCCCCGCGCCGCTCTCGCCCCCCGCGTCGACGTTTGCTGTACCCATGCCGCTTCCCTCGCGATCGCGGCCGCATCCTACTCCAGACGAGCGGCCGCGCTCGTCTGTGCCCATTGCTTGAGGAGCCCTGTGCCCATCCTGTCGGGGGCTGTCCGGGGCCCGTGTGCCGGCGCTCCGGGAGGGACGTTGCTACTCCTGCGGGCATGTCGATGCGTCCCCGCTTCCTCCTCCCCGCGTGCCTCGGGGTGCTCTACGTGGTCTGGGGCTCGACCTACCTGGTCCAGCGCATCGCGGTGGCGAGCATGCCCCCGCTCCAGATGGCCGCGCTGCGCTTCGTGATCTCGGGGGCGCTGCTCTACGCGGCGCTGCGCGCCACCGGCACCCCGGCGCCGACCCGGCGGGCCTGGATCGCCGCCACGGCCTCGGCGGTCCCGCTCATCGTGACCGGCATGGGCACCGCCGCGGTCGCCCTGACCCTCGTGCCGTCGGGGCTGGCGGCGCTCGTCTTTGGATCGGTGCCTCTCTGGGCCGCGCTCTTCCACCGGCTCTCGGGCGGTCGCCTGCGCCGGCTGGAAATGGTCGGCCTCGGCGTCGGCTTCGCCGGGGTGGTCCTGGTGGCCGCGCGCGGCGCCCTGCGCGCCGAGCCCACCGGGGCCGCCCTGGTGGTGCTCGCCGCGGCGAGCTACGCGCTCGGCTGCGTGGCCACGCGGCGCGCCCCTCTCTCCCCTGGAGTGATGGGGACCGCGTCGCAGATGCTCGCGGGCGGCGCGATCCTGGCGATCGGCAGCCTCGTCCGCGGCGAGCCCCTCGCCGTGCCCAGCGCCCGCGCCGCAGCGGCGGTCGCCTACCTGATCGTGCTGGGGTCGCTGCTCGCCTACTCCGCCTTCGGCTGGCTGCTCAAAAACGCCAGCCCCGCGCTGGCGACGAGCTACGCGTACGTGAACCCGGTGATGGCGCTCGCCCTCGGCGTAGCCTTCGGCGGCGAGAGGTTCACGCCCGCCGACGGCGCCGGGCTGGTGCTGGTGCTCGCCGCGGTGGCGCTCGTCGGGTGGGCGCAGCGGTCGCCCTCGGCGCCTGCCCAGGGGGCCTCGGTGGGCCCGATCTCGACGGCGACGAGGTGACGGCGGGCTTCCACCCCCATCGCCGACCACGACGACGGCGCCGACGTCGCCCGCCACCTACCCAACGGTGGCCGGGCTCGCCCTCGCGGTGGCGTTCGGCGCCGGGCACTACCGCCGCGCGCTCGCGCTCGCCGTCGCCGGCTGGGCGGGCGCATCCGCTGCGCGCGTCGGGAACGTGCTCGGGTGGAATGCGGCGCTGAGGCGGCGGGCCGAAGCATTCGGTTCCGTCCGGCCTGCATGACGGACGCCCGACGGCGACCGCCAGGGCACGGACAGCGACAGCCAGACCACGGACGGCGACAGCCGTAGGACGTCTTCGCGGAGCCGGACCACGGACGCCGACAGCCGTGGGACGTCTTCGAGGAGCCGGACCACGGACGCCGACAGCCGTAGGACGTCTTCGAGGAGCCGGACCACGGACGCCGACAGCCGTAGGACGTCTTCGAGGAGCCGGACCACGGACGGCGACAGCCGTGGGACGTCTTCGAGGAGCCGGACCACGGACGCCGACAGCCGT
>Ga0302267_10001350_pt1 | contig 31449 bp, 34 predicted proteins | sample III_Bog_E1_3_FD_194555 | JGI IMG/M metagenome (GOLD analysis project Ga0302267, IMG submission 194555) | Peat permafrost microbial communities from Stordalen Mire near Abisko, Sweden - III_Bog_E1_3 | ecosystem: Environmental > Terrestrial > Soil > Wetlands > Peat | place: Sweden: Abisko...
CATGCGGATGTTCACTAACCAGCATGACCGCCCCTTCAGGCTCATCTTGTGTTGGAATCAATGGCCGCCTTCAGGCTCACCTTGTGTTGGAAGAGAGTCCGGTTTGACGAATCGCACTAGAATGGAGACAATAGAGAAGTTGCACCCCACTTGGGTACGTGGGCCTGTGGCGCAGCTGGGAGCGCGCTTCCATGGCATGGAAGAGGTCATCGGTTCGATCCCGATCAGGTCCACCAATTAAATCAATCATTTAGAAGCACCTCCCTTCCGCGACTTTGTCGCATTTTTGTCGCAAATTCCAAAACCACTCCACGCGTCGGCTTTGCAGAGGGATTCTCTGTTTGCGTCGTTGTCGTTTCCCGCATTGAATTCGTCAGCTCGGATACCTGTTGCTGCCCTCGCTGGTTAATGCGTGCATTTCTTCCTGGACCCGATCCAAAGGTACCCGTATCGCTGAGTTCTTCGTAGATCGAATTCACCGTTGAACGGACACCCTCTTCGAGAGACTGCATGTAGACTTCGGTCGTCGTGGCCAGCCGGGAGTGACGCATCATCCCCTGAATGTCCTTGACGTGGCCCTTGTCCTTGGCCAGCGTGGCAATCGTGCGCCGAATGACCTGAAAGGTCAGCTTCGGCAAGCCCAGTTGCTTTGCAAGCTTGTGCAGCACCCGTTTTCGGTAGTTGCTCGAATCGATGAATCCACCGTTGCGTCCCGGAAAAATAAATGCTTCCGGGGAATCCGCCATCGGCCCCTGCCAGGTCCTCTTGTGCTGTTGCTCTTCCCTGCTTTGCCTGCGCCAGGCTTGCAGTTCTTCCGCAAGTTGTGTGGCAATCGGGATATTCGTGAGACTGCCTTTGGTCTTACCCCAGGGACGAATCTTCCCCTTGTAGACCGTCTCTTTGATCCCGATCTGGCAACGCTCCGGATCGAAGCAACCCCACCTCAACCCGAAAAGTTCTCCGGGCCGCAGGGCATTCGACATATCGAGCTTGAGCACGATCCGGTCCCGTAAAGGAAGAATGGACAAAGCCGTCCGCAGTTGATCCCACTTGAGCGTTGTCTTGTCTGTCTCAAGCAGTTCAGAAGGAACTTTTATTGAGCGCGCCGGGTCCTTCGGAAGGAAATCCTGTTCGACTGCCTCCGCGAAGATCGCCCGCATGTACGCTCTAGCCTGCAATACTCTGTCCTTGGACCGGGTTTTGGCCAGCCGATTGAGGTGGGTCTGGAGAGCGAGCTTATCGATGTTTTCGAGCCGTACACCCCAGAAAGCATCGACGAGATCGGCCTTGATGAGATACTTTTTCGTCTTGGCCGTTTCTTCTTTCCAGTCCGCTTCTTTCAGCGGCAGGTAGCGGTTTTGGACAAACCAATCGAAGGTGACGCTGCCGTTTCTTACAACCCCATCTTCTGCAATCTGTCCGGTGAGCCTCTTGATTTCGAGTTCCAGCTTTTCGCGCGCCTCGAACTTGGTCATCTCGGATTTCAGTCCGAGCGCAACCGGAGTTGAGACGGTCTTCGGTTGGTTTGTGTTGGGGTCGATCACTGTGCGGCGGAAATATCCGTACCACTTTTTGCCGCGAACCGACACCCATCCCTTCTGGTGCGATTTACCCATCACTTCCTCGATTTCTGTGTGGGAGGAAAACGGGCTACCTCTATTTTACCGGCGTTTGCGCCGTAAATTGAAGGCATGTTCCCGCTCTCGCAGAAATTCTTCGATGCCGCTGGCGCGATAGCGTAGAACTCCATCGCTCATGCGGATCACTGGCAGATAAGGCAATTTCCGCGACGAATGATCCCAGACCCAGTCCGTGCTGACCTTGAGTTTCGCCGCGACTTCCTCCGCAGTCAGAAGTGGATCTCCTACTCCAACAGATTGAATTGCAGGCATTGAGTTCATGCAGCTGCTCCTCCTTCACCCTCTCTCGATCCAGAGAACCCAGTAGTGCCCGGCTCAGTTCATAGGTTGGTTGAGCATCGGCGATCTGTCTAATGAATTCCACGGAGACCGTTATTCCAATCAGGAATAACGACCACTTGAAACGCACCGACATTCCGTTCGACTCTCACGGAATCAGGAAATCCAACTACTTCGGCGATGAGGGGCAACGGACTCCTCGACGTGTGTGCGCGAGGTCTATATTTTTCTGCACAGAGCGAAACATATACGTGTGAGCTGGGTTTATATGACCAAAGCGCTACGGCGGCTGCACAGCCAGCCCTGGCGTGAAATATGAACGTTTCATTTCAACGCGCAGCAATGAACGCATAGATGCTGCTCGGTACGACCCATGACTTGCCCTTGGTTTCCGACAAGGAGGACGGGTATGGCGCTACCGGAGATGCGACTTTTGCAGGCAGCGATTGCGCTGGCCGAAGAACTGAATTATTCCCGTGCAGCCGCGCGGCTGCGTATCGACCAATCGACGCTGAGCAAGCGGATTGCCGAGCTTGAATCTCAGATCGACTTGCGCCTTTTTGTGCGGAATCATCAGACAGTGGAACTGACCGACGCCGGTCGGCATTTTGTGGAAGATGCGCGCAGCGCCGTGTTGTACGCGGAGCGTGCAGTCGCTGACGCAAGGGCCGTGTTGCATGGAGCGGACGAAGTGCTTCATATCGGCAGGTCTGTCTATGCCGATCCCTACCTGGTCACGGCAATTCAGTCGATACAGCTTCCCCTCTTTCCCGGCCTGAAGGTCAAGCTCTGGAGCAACTTCTCGCATGAACTCGCGCGCATGGTGGCTACCGGAAATCTTGATCTGGCGCTTGTGGTGGCCATCCCCGATACTTCGTCGCTCAGCTTCTTGTCAGTTGCTGAGTCGCCCGGCTATATTGCGTTGCCGAAAAGCGACGCCATCGCCGTGAACGCTGAACTCAGTCTCAATGATCTGCGCGCGCACGAGTGGATTCTGCCCGCGCCGCACATCAACCCGTACATCACCGAGATGATTCAGGCGGAGGCATCCGCAAAAAACATCATCGCGCCCGACACGCATACTTTCACAACGGCTGAAGAGGCATCGGCGCTCGTCTTGGCGCACAAGGGCGCGGCATTCCTGACGCGCGAAGCGGCGTGGCGAATCTCCAGCAATGAAATTGCTGTCCGTCCTCTGAGCGAGGAACACCCGAAACTCGTAACCAGATTGGCGATGCGTGCCGACGATAAAAAGCGGTTGACGAGCGAGTTCGTTCGCGCCGCTGGGCGCAAGCTGGTCAAGGTGCAACATCCATCACAGCGCAGCACTGCGCTAGCCTGCTGAACCGCTGGGGGCAGGATCGTTTGTGCCGGTCGCGGCGGCATCTACGTCTCGAATGACAATATTGAGCGGTCCATCATGGCCGCACTTTGTGCAGGGATAAATTCCGGTGGCGACAGCCGTGCCATCGAATTCATCTCGACGAGAGACGTTGCCACAATGAACACAAGCATGAAAGTGCGATAATTCGCGCCGTGAGCGATCCGAGTTGCTTGCCATCTTCCCCTCGTTTCGGTAGAGTGCCCGCTACAGCGGCAGTGGTATTGTATTTGACGCACGATTCAACAATTGGGGACATGCAGTATCGGTGGGAAGCCCCATAGCCCTCCATTCAATCCGATATTGCAGTGAATTTGCGTGGACAATCGTAATGCTCTCTGTAGAGCGACAACGCAAGTTGGCGCTCTGGCCCGCTGGGTGGGAAGAGAGTGACCTCCCGCAAACAGCGGGAGCGCGAGCGAGGGTGGGAAGAGCGGGCCAAAAATATGCGGAGCCTGATCGCTCAAGCTCCGCGATGGGTTTTGATTTAGGTGATTACGCCGCTGCCTTCTTGATTGGCTTGCTTGGCGCTTTCGTCGGCGGCTTGGGGGTAGCTTTCTTTTCCGTCTGGGCCTTCTCCTTGGCGGCGAACTCCTGCTTGACCTTGGCCGTGATTGCGGCCACGTCCACCTTGTAGAACTCGGCGGCCTCGCGCAGGGCTTTCGCGGATTCGTTGGAACTGTGCGCCGCTTGCAGGATGGTGATTGCCACCAATACCCGGCCAAGGGTGCTCTCGTCGGCTTTGCGAAGAAAGGACGCAAACAATTTTGCCGGGGCGTCTCCGGCTCCGTTGGCCTTGCCGATGCCGTGAAGGCGAAAGATGATCGCCAGACGGCGCTCGTCCAAAGCGGCGGCGAGGCTCTCGGTGACAAAGAGCAGGTCGCGCTTCATAAGCCGGACAGGAACCGCGTCGCTGGTTGCTTTCAGGACGCGAAGGCCGGTTGCCTGTGCGATGGCTTCTTCGCGGCGGCGCTTCTCCTGTTCTGCCTTGAATGCCGCATCCGTCGCGGGCCGCTGCTTGCGGGCGTGGTGGATCGGACAATCTAGATTCGCGCACACCTTGTGAATGGTGCCAATGTCGCTGCCTTCGGTAATGATGGCGTCGGCGGCGAACTTGCATACCTTGAACTCGGGGCGCTGAGCATCTTCCTTCTTTTGGGGCTTGTCGTCGCGGATCGCCGTGTACTTGTTGCGCGGCAGTACCGGGCTGCCCTCCTTTTGCCCGCCGTAGGCTGTGCTGATCTGCACAAGGTTGGGCTTGGCGGCAACGGTCTTCGCAACATGCGCCGATATTTTGGAATTGAAGCAACGGGGATCGGTGCAGCGGTCACCCTGCTTTCCGAGGTCGTCACCGAAAAGCAGCTTGTTGTGGCCGGTGCGCTTGGGGCAGTCGGCGCAACTGCCCGCCGTGGTGACAAGCTGCGCATCGCGCTTGTCGAAGGGCGCATCTTTCAGGATGAGCAGAACATTCGACTCAATCCAGAATTGCAGATTGCGCACGGGCAAAAGTATGCGCGTAGGTGTTGCTCCCCCGCTGTTGTATGCTTCCTTGAAGCAAGCCGCAAGGGCCTGCTCTTGCTGGTCAGCGGGCAACTTCGCCAGTAGCAGCGCATGGCCCACGCCGATTTCGTTGGCGTAGAAGGCATCGACGGCGACGGGCACAAGATCAACCAGCTTGAGGCGCGAAGCGATAAACGCGGCTGACTTTCCAACACGCGCGCCAAGCTGTTCGATGCTGTACTTCGGTTCCTCCAGCGACAAAATCCGGGCGAAGCCTTCGGCCTCTTCCATTGGGTGAATTTCGGTGCGAATCAGGTTTTCGACAAGCTGCGCCTCCAAAACTTCGGCGTCGCTCATCTGCTTGATGCGTACAGGTACGGTGACGGCTTCGGCCATCTGCGCGGCGCGGTAACGCCGCGCACCGGCCACGATCTCGAATCCGTTTTCGGTGAGTGGCCGGACAAGCAAGGGCGAAAGCACTCCCTGGCTGCGGATGCTAGCTGCGAGTTCTCGAAGACTAACCTCGTCAAAGACGCGGCGGGGGTTGGTCTTCGATTCGTTGAGCAGCGTGAGCGGAAGCTCGCGGTATTCGGTGGCATTGATAACGGTCGTTTCCATGATTCATGGCTCCTTTCGAGCGGTTGAAGGGTGAGGGCGCGCGGAGCGGGGACACGTCGGGCGTGGGTCCGCTCCGCAGGGAGCGGACTAGCAGCGAATCGACTTGTCCGTGAAGGCTTCGAGAAAACCCTGACTGCGAAGATTGCGGTCCCACTGTCGCGCAAATTGTTCGTGCTGTTCGTGGAGGTCTGGCCGGAAAACGTAGTTCTCGCCGTCCCGATAGCGCGAATACTGCTCCACTCCGAGATAGTCATTCCGAAAATAGAAACTCGATAATGACAAACCGCAGAGCGGCGGCTTCGACAATTCAAAGCACATCTCCGGGTCGCGCATCAGGTCGCCGTTCTGTTCGCCGTAGTGCGCAATGGAGATTGCGGGCAGTCCGGTCGGCCCTGGCTCCGGCGTGGCTTCGATGACAATCGCCATGTAAGGCGGATTCTCAATCTTGAGGTAGAGCGTGGGCCGGTATCCTCCGGCCCGCTCCAGAATGCGAAGGATGGTTTTCATTACGCCACCTCCGCCATTTCGTTCTGCACCTCTGTCGTTGTCACCGAAGAGGCGGTCAGTTTGCCGGACGGTTCGCCGGTGATGGCGTCGAGGATGACCGCCGATGTGCGCTGGATGACTTCGAGGCTTTCAGCCAGAAGCGCCGCGTTTCCTGCGTACATCTGGATGTAGTCCGAAGAGGCTTTTCCCATCTCAAGGCCGATAGCTTGGCCCACGATGAAGGCCACGGCCTCGGCTTCGGTTTCGCGCACGGTGGCGGTGGTCATGGTGCGGCGGTCACTTTTATGCAAAAGCTCATGCGCCGTTTCGTGGACCAAACAAACCAGATCCTCGGCGGGCGATTGGCCGGGTAGAATGGCAATCTTTCCGCCGTAGCTGACGCCAAGAGCGGGCGCAATGTTCTCGGTGTATTCGAGGGCGATATTCTGCGAATCGAGAAAGGCAATCAGGCGGTCGCGGTGTTCGCCCACCTCGCCGGTGATGTTGTGCTCGAACTCGGGCAGGTCCGCGCCTTCGGTCTGCTCCACGTCGAAGACGTAGACGGCGCGGAAGCCGATCAGCACGGGCGCGGGCTTGCCGCTGTCGTCGTGTGCGCGGTTGCGGTCGGCGTCGTCTTTCCTGCGGCGTTGCCCAACCATCGGGGCGAGAATCTGAATTCCTTTCTCGCCGCGCTTTACAAACCGGCCCAACTCCTTCCACGCGTGGAACCCGGCGACGCGGGTCGCCGTGGGGCGCTGCAAAGCACTCACACACTACCCATGTTTTGTTAACAGTTCACTATCCTCATCACCCGTTCTATGGCCAGACTGTAACTGTAGTGCGCAGGTCCGTTTCATTTGGGCCGCATCAGGTTCAGGTGGCTCTTTCTAGCGGCTATCAACTCGTGATTCCCGATTGGATGCTGGATGAAGAACGATGCGGTGGGATGGATGTTGTCGCGCATCCAATCGTGGCGTTGCCAGCGCTTTTAACGCTCCGCTCGCTCCTCGATGCACAATCGCCTGCCTCTTCTGCTCCCGGTCCGGTAGCTTCAGAAGCATCTTCATCTGGAGGTGCTCATGAGTCCACCACGCCAGGGAGTCTTTCTGTGGGAGATTCCCAACACGCCAGAGCTTCCGGAGCCAGTGCAAGAGCGCTGCCGGGAGCTACTCAGCCAACTACTACTTGCAGCCGTGAGCGGAACAACCGAGGAGAAGAGCGATGAGCGAGAAGATACAGCCGATCCACACCGAGCGTGAGGCCTATGTCTATGTCCGCCAGTCGTCGATGCAGCAAGTGCGCACACGGCTGGAGAGTCAACGACGCCAGTATGATCTACGCGAACGCGCTCATACGCTCGGCTTCCAGCGCGTAACCGTGATCGACGAGGATCTGGGCCGTTCCGGCACTGGATCGGTTGAACGTCCTGGCTTCGGTCGGCTTCTGGCTGCGGTCTGTACCGGTCGAGTCGGAGCCGTGCTGGCGTTGGAAGCATCGCGCTTGGCGAGGAACAACCGCGACTGGCATCATCTAATCGATCTCTGCGCCATGGCGGGCACGTTGGTCATCGATCACGATGGCGTCTATGATCCCGGTCTATTGAACGACCGGCTTTTGCTTGGGCTGAAGGGCACCATGAGCGAGTTCGAAATGAGCTTGCTCCGGCAACGAGCGATGGAGGCCCACAGAGACAAGGTGCGGCGGGGTCTTGTGTTGACGCAAGTGCCCGCGGGCTACATCCGGACAGATGACGAAGGCATCGAGAAGACGCCTGATCGCCAGATACAGGAGGCCATCACTGGTATCTTCCGCAAGTTCCGCGAACTGGGAAGCATACGTCAGGTCATGCTCTGGTATCGGGAAGAGAAGCTGTTGATCCCGGTGTTATCGCGCGAATCCGGCAATCGAAAGGTGATCTGGTCCGAGCCGATATACCCAACCATCACCGGCTTCCTCAAGAACCCCACCTATGCCGGCGTCTTCGTCTGGGGCAGGAAGCAGACTCGCACGACTATCGTCGAAGGGCGCGCACACAAGACTCGCGGCCACGCTCGTCCACAGGAAAAATGGGAAGTGGTGATTCCTGACCACCATGAAGGTTATATTACGTGGGAAGAGTTTATGCGCAATCAGGAACAGATCCGGTCGAATGCGGGATGGAACGCGCGCATGGGACAGACCCCGGGCGCGGCACGCAACGGCCCCGCGCTGTTGGCGGGCCTGTTGCGTTGCGGGCGCTGTGGTCGCTCTCTGCAGGTGAGCTATACCAACAGCAAACTGCACGGGCCACTGCCGCGCTACTGGTGTAGCGGTGATCGTGGCCGACAGATGGTGCGTACTTGCATTACCTTCGCGGGAACGCGCGTGGATCAGGAGGTTGTTGCTGAAGTTCTCGATGCACTGCGTCCTGCTGGCATACAGGCTGCGTTCGAAGCTCTGGAAAAGAGTCTGGTGCAGATGGATGAGAAACGGCGCGCACTCGAACTCGCTGTACAAAAGGCGCGCTATGAGGCCAGCCGCATAGAACGGCAATATCAGGCCACTGAACCAGAAAACCGGCTTGTGGCGGCCGAGTTGGAGAAGCGCTGGAACCACTCTCTGGCACAGGTTGCCGAGATGGAGCGCCGCCTGGAGGAAGCAACTATCGCTGCACCGCAGTTAACCTCCGAACAACGGGAGCAACTGTTCGCGCTTGGCGAGGATCTGGAGAAGCTATGGGATCATCCAAGTTCTCCAGCCTCTCTAAAGAAGCGCATCCTCCGCACCGTATTGGAAGAAATCGTGGCGGACACCACGCACGATCCTCCCACGGTGCATCTGAAGCTGCACTGGTCTGGCGGCGTCCATACGGAGATGACCGTACGCAAGAATCGGACCGGCCATCACGATCACGTCAACTCGGATGAAGTAACGGAGTTGATTCGTGAGCTCGCTCTGGTCTGTGAAGATAGTGCAATCGTCTCTATCCTGAATAGACTTGGTTATCGCACTGGCATCGGCAACACATGGACAGAAAAGCGCGTACAACACGTCCGCCACACCAAGGGCTTCCCGGCATGCCCGCCGCCGGAGCAGCGCCGCTGGATCACCATGCAGCAGGCAGCGGCCATGTTGAAGATCAGCGATGCCGTTGTGCGGAGACTGGTTGCGCAAAAGACGCTGCCGGCAAAGCAGATCGTCAAGTTCGCTCCATGGATGATCGAACGCGAGCATCTCGACCTTCCGGCAGTCCACAGGGCGGTTCGCCTGGTTCACACCGGCCGCCGCGCTCCATCGTGCGTATCCAGCGACGCGCAAACCCGCATGTTTACTGACTCCAGCGAGGTGTAGCACTATGTCACTGCTCTCTGCCGCGCAATGGCAACAATGTTGCCAAAGCTGTATTTGTGGAAACGCGCCATCGCGGTCAGATATGCGGCAAGTGTTTCGCTCTTGCCTGCCTCGACCTGCCGGATGAGAAAATCTACGGCCTGCTTGATGATGAGTTGTGTCGGATTGTCTTTCTGCGCTGTCCGCCCCTGATAGGGCGAATCGCTGCGGTTACGCTGCGCCGCATTTTTCCTGTGCGGCGCAGCTTGGCTGCTGGCTGTGCCATTGCTGGCGGTGGTGGCTGCGATGCTGGTAGTGTGGCTGCTGAATTCCATGACGATGCTCCTGCGAAGCCCCGTGGGGCCGATTGGCGTCCAGAAGCAAGAGCACCCAAACCAATTTTTTCCGTTGAGTGCCCCCGCTTCATGGCTCTTGCAACGGGCAGAGGCGGAAGGTTCTGTCAAGGGCGGGCGTTTGTTGCCCGTTCATCGCAGCGCAGCGGAGACCCTTGACAGGTTCTTCCGCCTCTGCCAAGCCCGTTGCCTGAAGCGGGGGCACTCGAACGAGAAAGAAATCTGGTGACACTTCCTTATTGCTGCACGCTTGTACGCGCGTCGGGGAGGGGCGTTTCAGAGAAGGAACGAGACTGTTACGAAACTCTATGCTCGGGCACAATTCATCACTGGTCCACCTTCTGGGGTCCCAACGATCAGACCCTAGTCTGCGATTCGATCCTTAATAGAGCTCGACGAGTGCCTTGGCTGAACGCAACAGTTGAGTTTTTGGGTCATGTCAAGTGAGCTGAAGGCTGGCCAACTCTCGAGGATCTATATTTTCGTCGATAGCCAAATTGCCGATTCTCAACTTCTGGGACACGACGCTGAACCGCGGATATAGAATCACGGCGCAGAAAGCGTGCTCGGGGCTAGTCTAGTTTGTCAGGCTTTCTGGTCCTTGAAATGACTTGTTCAATTGTGAAAGTTCCTGTAGGCGCCGTTGCAGAAAGCGCAGCGCAGGTTCCTGACGAGCAAGAGCCAACGCCCTTCCGTACGAAGCGATTGCCTCGTTTGTGCTGCCGAGACGCCGACACAGATCAGCACGAGCTGCGTGAGTGAGGTAGTAGTCCCCGAGGTCGCCACGGTTGAGAATGGCATCGATCAGGGCGAGGCCAGCAGCTGAACCATCGCGCATGGCAATAGCCACGGCGCGGTTGAGTTCGACGACCGGCGAAGGGTTGACACGTAGAAGCACCTCGTAGAGGCCGGCAATCTGCGGCCAATCCGTTGCGGTCGGCGTAGGCGCATCAGCGTGCAGAGCAGCGATGGCTGCCTGAAGGGTATATACCGCACTGCGTGAAGCGGTTCTAGCACACCCCACCATACCGGAAGGCTTGATCTCGTTGTTCTCCGCCGCACCATCCTAATCGGTCAATCCTGTTGGTATCCACAACGCTCCGCGCCAACAACCTCGCCGCCGCAAACTTCTGCCTGCGGAGCGCTGTCGATTCGGTACTAGAGATTTAGCAACAACAAAAATTACATTGCATCACTCTGAATTCAAGCAAAGATTGACCGCCTGAACTTTTATGCCGCCGCCAATGCTCGAAGATGGAGCAAGCATCGCATCTGTCGGTTAGAACTTCATCTCCATTAGGCACGCCGAAATGTCGGCGCGCCCGGCGTAGACTTGTTGTTATGCCGTGCTGTGCGCCGCGGTCTTGTGCGAGGAATCTCTTCGGAGATCACGGCAGAGCATCTCGTCCTTCAGACATCCAACTGGTTGGAGGCGGCAACCCGGCTGTACCAGTAGCCTGAATCTTTGATTGTCCGTTTCTGGCTTCGGAAATCTACATAGATCAAACCGTAGCGCTCCGTGAAACCTTCCGTCCATTGGAAATTGTCGAGCAGGCTCCACGCATGGTATGCGCGAACACGGGCACCATCCTTTATTGCGCGGGCAAGTTCCGCTAGCACCTGGCGATACCACTGAATGCGTCGTGTGTCTGGTATGCGGCCGTTGTCTTTATCGTAGGGCGCGTCGAGATAACCGCCGCCGCTCTCCGTTATCTCGATAATGGGATGGTTGTACTCCTCCGAAATCCGGGTGACCAGATCGTAGATACCGCGGGGCCATATCTCCATGCCGGAGTCCGTCAATGGGCCCTCGGTGGGCATGGCGGCTCGAATTCCAGTGTAGGGATCGCGTGCGCCACCGGAGTCAGACTCAATCTCAGTACCGCCGAAGGCGCCCCCAGAGGCGTGGGAATGACTTGCATCGGAGACGATACGGCGGGTGTAGAAATGGAGCCCCACCCAGTCCAACGGGGCCAACAGGATCTTTTCGTCTCCTGGCTTGAAACCCATGATTTCGTAGGGAGGTTCACCAACAAACGCATTAGGATAGCGGCCCTTCATAGCTGCTTCCAGAAAGAACACGTTGTTCATGGCATGGTACCGGGCGGCGGCGGCACGATCTGCCTCAGAATCGGTCTTCGGGTAGGCAGGCGCCATCTCATAGGCACTGCCCACCGTTGCTTTCGAAGACCCCGCCCGAAGGGCACGCACGGCTTCTCCCTGCGCCAATCCGAGCGTGTGTGCTGCCTTCAAAAAGTCAGGAAAACTAGTACGGCCCGGCGGAAAAGCGCCCGCAGCATAACCCATAAAAGCGATGGCCCAAGGCATGTTGAATGGTGCCCACATTGTGATTCGATCGCCGAGGTGCTTCGCAAGAATACTGGCATAGTCTGCGTAATATCCAGCCAAGTCGCGGTTCGGCCATCCTCCACGATCCTCCAGCGCTTGTGGAAGATCCCAGTGATACATTGTGCACCAGGGCCGGATTCCTGCTTCCAGAAGCGTGTCGGCTAAGCGTTTGTAGTGGTCGATCCCTTTCATATTTGGTGCGCCGATGCCAGTCGGCTGAATGCGAGGCCAGGAAATCGAGAAGCGATAGCTCCTCAGATTCAGACACTTCGCCAGTGCGATGTCTTCGGGAAAGCGATGGTACTGATCACAGGCAACATCGCCGGTGACGCCGCCGCGCACTTTGCCCGGCGTATGAGTAAACCTGTCCCAAATAGATTCGCCTTTGCCGTCTTCATTCCACGCGCCTTCCACCTGATATGAGGCAGTTGCGGCACCCCAGAAAAATCCTTCCGGAAAGCGCGCTTCCTTGATCACCGATTCCGATATTTGACCGGGAATGGAGCCAGCGATCTGGTCGGTAGCCGATGAGATGGCAGCGTAAGCATTTTCACGAACGAGTGCAGCGCCCGCTGCGGCTGCAACGGAACTGGCTACAAAATGACGACGATTCATTGTTGATCCTTTGATCTGAACTGGTACCTGAGCAACGTAGACTCCTTGGCTGGTTTCATACAATATTCCGCGGTCTCTTGCCCCTGGATCATCCATAAGCCGCGGCCCATGTGTCCAATGAATTGATCGACATGTTTTGATAACCTCAGGTTATGGCCTTGGAACTCGATGATTTGCAGTCGTTCTTGGTTCTATCTGAGCAACTCCACTTCCGGCGCGCTGCAGAGATCCTCCACGTCTCTCAGCCAGCCCTCAGCAAACAGATACGCCGCTTAGAAGAGCGGCTGGGCGGCCAACTACTGATTCGACGTTCGCGGGGGGTGCATCTGACTTCAGCTGGGCAGGTGCTATTGCAACATGCGCGACAGATCATCGAGAACTCCGAATCGGCAGAGAGGATCACCCGTCTCGCCTTAAAGGGTGAGGCAGGAACGCTGCGAGTCGGATTCGGGATCGCGGTTCTTGCCCGCGGTTTGCCGAATCTCATGCTGCGCTTTCGAAAGCGGTTTCCGAACGTGGACCTGTCCGTACGTAACATGTCGACCTCCGATCAGACTCAAGCACTTCGCGACAGAACGATTGATGTTGGGTTTGTGCGTCTGCCAATTCTGAGCGAAGATGTCGAGGCCGTCCCGATCGTGAGCGAGCGGCTCATGATCGTGTTGAGCGAGCAAGCAAATCACGACGCGAGGAAAGGGTTGGCAGCCCTAAGGAATGCACCGTTCATCCTGCCTTGCCGCGCTGACTCGGTCAGCTTCTATGATCATGTCTTTCGTACCTGCCGGGCGGCTGGATTTGTGCCTAGAGTGGTTCAAGAGGCCGATGTATTCTTCACCGCACTCAATCTGGTACGTGCCGGCCTAGGAGTGAGCATTGCGCCAAGTGCGGTACGACTAATGCGCGTGCCACAGATACGATTTGCGGAGACCAGGGTTCCTGAAGCGGAGTGGAACATCGGCATCGCATGGCTCCGCCAGGGCCAACAGACCATGTTGGTGGAAAACTTTATACACATGGCCCGGAGGGCTCTTTCATCCACGATCAAATGATTTTGAATCTGGCATTGTCTACTTCGCGACATAAATGAATGCGATCCTTTATTGTCAGTGTCGGTGCGTAGCGTAAATCGACGTGCGTGGATGCGAAGAGGGAGTCAAAATGATCGTTTACCGGCTCCATCGCCAGCGCTGTAGAATCTCGGCTGACGACTTTAGCCCTTACCGTAATTCCACGGATGTGCGAGAGAACAGACAACCGAAGCGATCGTTCACGGGCTCCTCCAGGTTCTGTTTGCAACCCAGTTTTCGGTCGGTGGTCAAGACGGATACATGCCCAAGCAGGAACTGAATCTGCTCCAACTCGCCGCCATTCACATGGCAGAGCTTGGCGCACGTTCTGCGAAGATCGTGTGGTTCGAGATGGTCCAGCTGAACCCGCCCAGCGACCCTTCGCGCCATGTACCAAATGACGTTCTCTGAGATTCCCTTACCCCAAGGTGTCCCATGTCGGCTACCCGGCCTGCACGCGAGGCCATTGGGCGATGGGGCGTCCGCCCGGCCATGCTGGTTGCCAAGTCGGCGAGCCGCTGCTAGTCCGCGTATAGGTGCACTGCTGCGGCCAGCCAGGCGGCGAGTCCTCCCACTGCTCCTGACGTCCGTAGACCGTTAGGTCGAGCAAGTGGTAGTTGTTATCCATCACCTCGACGCCGCGGCTTGTCGTCCAGTACGTCTCAAAAACCTTGGAGCTTTGGCGCAGGTAGCAGACGATGTGCATCCTGCCAATCCTGCGTCCAATCAAGAGGGTCTCGAGAGAGCAGCGGGGTGCTGAGTACTATGGCATCTCCCAGCCCATGAAGTCTCGGTACCGGGCGCTCTCTTCGTAGGGGCCCTGGCAAAAAGTGGCGTAGGTGACGTCGCGAGAATGAATATAGGACAGCTCGCGGACCTGCGACGTAACCCAGGTGCAGCCCTCGCACTGCTCCGGCGCAGGGTGGCCTGTGTGCCACATGAAGTAGTAGGCGATGAGCTGCCTGCGTCCCTCAAATGCGTCCAGCAGTGTCACCGGACCATGCGGGCCAATCAGAGTTGTCGTCTCATCCACCTCGACCATCGGGAGGCGCCGGCGGGCGGCGGCAATGGCGTCGCTTTCGTGCGTGTGAGCTTTCTCTCGAACTCGCAATGCGTCCAGTTCCGTATGGAAGGCGCTGCGATCGACGATTCTGGGCGCTCCCGATCCATCACTGACGATGTTTGGCATGGCCGTCTCCTTTGCTGCACAGACTTCGAGTGAAGATGTCACGCGGACTCGCAGTTGCAGGATTTCGCATCTGCTTCGCGCCTTCGGGCTGCGGCTCCCTCCGGATCGGTGAGGATATCGAGCCACAGCGGGTGGACCGAGGTCTCGGCGTCGTAGTTGTCGTGCCAGTTCCACCACTTGTACGGCGGGGTCTGCGGGTAGCCCTCCGGTGAATCCTCCCAGGCCTCTTGACGGCCGAGTGCGGTCATATCGAGATAGCTCCAGGTCGTTCCCATCGCTTCGTCGCCGCGGCCGTTGATGAGGTAGGTGCGGAACACCTTGTCGCCGTCGCGGATGAATGCATTGTGACCGTGCCATTGATCCACGCCGAAGTCCAAGTCGAAGCTGTCGGTGATGGTGTACCAAGGCATCTCCCAACCCATTCGCGCCTTCAGGCGCGCGATGTGTGGCTGCGGCGCGCGCGAGGCGTAGGCGAGCGTGGTGTCGCGGGCGTTGAGATGGGCCAGGTGGGCGACCTGATCGGCGCCCAGGGAGCAGCCGCGGCACGCATGATCGGGCCAGCCGAACACGCCGGGCTCGAAAAAGGCGCGATAGATGACCAACTGCCGCCGGCCTTCGAACAAATCGAGCAGGCTTACCTTGCCGTTCGGTCCGTCGAACTCGTACTTCTTCTCGACGGCCATCCACGGCATCCGCCGGCGTGCGGCGGCCAGAGCATCACGGGAGCGGGTCAAGGCTTTCTCCTTCGCGAGCAGTTGCTGTCGCGCAACCTCCCACTCCTGTTGAGAAACGATCTGGGGTGTTTTCATAGCTAGATGCTCCTTCCCTTTTTCCACGTCCTTCTCCATGTTCGTTGCCATCTTATCTCTCCTCCGTTTTTTGAAACAGACCGGAACGATTCGCTGTGAAGAATCTCTTGAGCTTGCCGATGCACACCGCGAGAACTCCTCCCGCGGATCCGGCTCCGGCGACCATTGCTGCTGCGTTTGCGATGCATACAGGGCACATTTGTCCCTCCCCATTTCGAGCTGTCACTTTCAATGTTTGATTCTCTATAACAGGCACTACCAACAGGGAATGCCGGCTGTCTTTCTACTCTCTTACGCGAACACGTCCGGCTGGCTCTTCCCGGTTTCGACCAATTTGCGCAGGTTGCCTTCCACCAGCGCGCCCCAGGCGCCAGAGCAGCCGCCATAGCACTCGAATGCGGGAACCAGGCCCACATGCGTAAAACGGAGCTCGGTCTTGCCGCCCTTTCTGGCGATCTCAAAGATAATGTCAGTCCCGATCCATTCGGTCTTATCTTTGACAAAGGTCAGTTCCGCGTCCGTAACATGCCACGCAACTTTCTTACCGGGAACGAATTCCGTCACTCTCTGTGTGGTCTTGTGCATGTTCTGGTAGCGATATTCGAATTCGGCGCCAAGCTCGTTCGTACCGCCGACGACCTCTCCCGACCACCACCCGCGAACGTTGTTGATGGCTGTGAAAACCTCTTCAGGGGTCTGCTCGACCGTAAACGAAGTGGTGAAACCATCCTTCTTCATGATTCTTACCTCCATCCTCTTTTGCAATTTTCTGTGAGTATTGCGTGGCGCGCGGCGCTTCTTAGAGCGCCACGCTCTCGGGCACGAATCCGGCGTATTGCTTCTCGAACGTCTTAGCCAAGCCATTGCGCCATCCGTCGGCGATTGAACGGGACATGTGGTCGGGGAAGATGTCCTCTTCGCCGTTCTCCAGTCCGTCGAAGATGCCCTGTGCGGCGGACTCAGGCGAAGCCTTCGGAATATCGAAACTGCGGTTCATGTCGGTATCGACAGGGCCGAGGAAAACGCCATGGACGCTCACCCCATCACCTGCCACGAGCGCCCTCAGAGACTGCGTCATGCTCAACGCGGCAGCCTTCGAGATCGAGTAGGAGGGTATAACCGGCAGGGGAGCGAGAGCCACCAGGGACAGGTTGTTGACGATGGCCCCCTTGGAGCGCTTCAGCATCGGCAGGAACGCCCGCGAAACCTTGTACACGCCAAAGAAGTTGACGGCGAGAGCCTGCTCAATGACGGCAGGATCGCTCAGATCGTCATAGGGAGCGATTCCGGAGTTGTTGATGAGGACGTCGAGGCTGCCGGCCTGCCGGACTGCCTGCTCGATTTGCGCATCGATGGTTACGTCCAGCGTCAGAGGGGTTACGCGTTCGTCGGCGATGTGAAGCGGGCCGCGGGTTCCGCCATAGATCCTTTTGGCTCCGCGCTGCAGGGCTTCCTGGACGAGCGCACGGCCGATGCCGCGATTGGCGCCGGTGATCAGGACTGTCTTATTCTCAATGTTCATGATGTTCTCCTTGTGGGACTGGCCTCGGCCTGCCCGATTTTTCCTCGCTACTGTGTAAAACCGGCGTTGCGGTCAAAACTCATTGGTGCCTGACGGAATTGCTATCTTTGTTCTTGATCGCTTGTTGGGTTCTGAATATGACCCCGTGTTTGTTGGCCACGACATAAACTTAGCGCAGGATATTGAAGCGGTGAGAGTGACAATTGTGGCGGGATTCCGATGGATTCGCTGATCACAGCTGCGGCACAAGCCCTTGCGGCAGGTGACCCTCTTGGCGCATTGAAGCGAGTCGCGCTGCGCGACGATGCGCCTGCGCTGGCTCTGCGCGGGATCGCCATGGCGCAGCTCGGTGAGTTCGCACGCGCAAAGGAGCTGCTGCGAAGAGCGGCGTGTGCCTTCAGCCCAAAAGAGTCTGTCGCACGCGCAAGGTGCGTCGTCGCCGAAGCCGAAATCGCGCTTGCTTCGCGCGATCTCGGTTGGCCCGCCAAGGCGCTCAGCGCGGCGCGGGCCACTCTTGAAGCGCACGGCGACCGCGTCAACGCCGCGCATGCGCGGTATCTTGAGGTCCGGCGTCTTGTCCTGATCGGGCGTTTGGATGAGGCAGAGCGTACGCTCGTTGATTTTGACTATACGCCCTTGCCGCCCGCACTGAGAACTTCCTATGAACTTATGGTTGCGGGAATCGCCATAAGACGCCTTCAAACGAAAGCGGCGCGAACTGCGCTCGCTCGGGCCGAACGGGCCGCCCGGCAAGCCAATATCCCTGCTTTGACGGCAGAAGTTGAAAATGCGTCCAATGTTCTGAACACGCCGGCGGCGCGCCTGATTGCACGCGGTGATGAGCGACCACTCCTGCTGGCGGAGGTCGAAGCATTGTTAGCGTCCAATGCGCTCGTTGTGGACGCCTGCCGGAATGTCCTGCGTGATAAACACATGGTGGTTTCGCTCGTGACGCGTCCGGTGTTATTCGCGCTCGCCCGCGCGCTGGGCGAGGCCTGGCCGGGTGACGTTCCAAGAGATCAGCTTCTTACCCGCGCATTCGGAGCCAGATTCGTGGATGAATCGCATCGCATGCGGCTGCGAGTTGAAGTCGGGCGACTCCGCAAGATGCTTCGGCCGCTTGCAGATGTCAGTGCGACGAAGCGAGGGTTCATATTAGTGCCTCAGCACGAGAGAGAGGTGGTCGTGCTGGCGCGACCGGTCGAAGATGAGAACGCGGCCGTGCTCGCTTTCCTCGCCGACGGTGAGTCGTGGTCGAGCTCGGCCCTGGCAATTGCCCTCGGAACCAGCCAGCGTTCCGTGCAGCGGGCCCTTGATGCACTCGCGGCAGCAGGAAAGGTGCAGTCCTTCGGCCGCGCGCGGGCCCGTCGGTGGGTAACCCCACCGGTGCCGGGATTCACGACAACTTTGTTACTCCCGGTTTTGTCATTCATTGATTAAGGTGGAATCCATGAAACAGTCAACCGCTGAAATTGTTCGTGAGTATGGTCCCTTTCCGGGTGCCGAGCGTGTGAACGGAGTCACCTATGACGGCGAAAACGTCTGGTTCGCATCCGGAGACAAACTGAATGCGTTCGATCCCGACAGTGGAAACGCAGTGCGCTCGATTGATGTCGCCGCGCATGCCGGGACGGCCTTTGACGGCAAGCACCTATTTCAGATTGCGGAAGATCGCATCCAGAAAATTGATCCGAAATCCGGAAGTGTGCTCGCCACCATCCCATCGCCTGGGGGCGGACGCGACTCTGGGCTTGCCTGGGCCGAAGGAACGCTCTGGGTCGGGCAGTATAGGGATCGAAAAATACATCAAATCAACCCCGACACAGGAGAGCTTCTTCGCACCATCGAATCGAACCGCTTCGTCACCGGGGTCACCTGGGTCGACGGAGAGCTCTGGCATGCCACCTCTGAAAGTGACGAGAGTGAAGTGCGCCGCGTCGATCCCCAAACTGGAGAGGTTCTTGAAAAGCTTGCAATGCCTACCGGCGTACTCATCTCAGGGCTCGAGTCAGATAGCGGCGATCGGTTCTTCTGCGGAGGACAAAAAAGCGGGAAAGTAAGAGTCGTCCGCAGGCCTCGGCGCTCCGAGCCGGCTGCTTTACCCGAGTTCTGAAACCAAGATTGCTCGCAATGATTCTGCTTGCGCGTGGCTCAATTGTTTGCGCACAACAACGTCCACCGGAAATGCTCGCAGGCCTGAGCGTTGCGAGCATCGCTATCAGCGATACCAGCGATGCTGAAAGGTTTCGTTGCTGAGATCGTCGTCGACAAGAAATATCAGGTTCTAAGATACTAAGGACTGTGGGCGGGGAGAGATACTCATGACTGTCTTCGACTGGCTGCTCGATTCGGACCCGTCGATCCGCTGGCAAGTAATGCGGGACCTGACCGATACGCCATCAGAGGAGGTCGCGGCCGAGCGCGCGCGGGTCGGCACCGAGGGCGCCGGCGCGAGGCTGCTCGCGCTCCAGGGGGATGATGGTAGGTGGGGTGGGGCGGCATGGAACCACGGCTGGGACTCCACGATGCACGTCCTCATGCTGCTGCGGGACCTGGGTCTGGATCCTGCGAGCGACCAAGCACGCCGGGCAGTGGACCTCGTCCGCGACCGGGTGACGTGGCAGGGATGTGGCCCGAAGGAATGCGATCACCACGCTTTCTTTGAAGGCGAGGTCGAGCCGTGCATCAACGGGCAGGTCGCGATGGTCGGCGCCTACTTCGGCCAGGACGTTCGGTGTCTCGTCGACCGGCTGCTCGGCGAGCAACTGCCCGAAGGTGGCTGGAACTGCGAAGCGCCGGAGCATTCGATGCGGTCGTCCTTCAACACCACGATCTGTGTGCTAGAGGCGCTATTGGAGTACGAACGGGCTGGCAACGGAACACCGGCAGTGACCGAGGCTCGTCTCCGTGGGCAGGAGTACTTCCTTGAGCGCAGACTCCAGCGTCGGCGGTCAACTGGCCAAGTGATTGAGCGAGATCGCAAGGGCAATAGCTCCTGGACTCATTTTGCCTTTCCAACGTGGTGGCACTACGACGTGCTTCGCGGGCTCGAATACCTGCGCAGCACTGGCGTCACACCTGACGAACGGATGGCCGAGGCAATCGAACTGGTCGCGTCCAGGCGCGACGGCGACGGGCGGTGGCCGCTCGATACCCGCCATCCTGGCGTGACGCCAATCGAAACGGACGAGGGCGAAGGCCGACCGAGCCGTTGGAACACCTTACGTGCCCTGCGTGTGCTCCGCTGGTACGAGCTCATTGATTCGTAGGTGGTGAGTTTCTAGCAACGGCCACCGACGCGCCACACGGCTCTGCTCCGGGCAAACTTTCATCGTCACGGTTGAATCGTTCCTTTGGGCCCTTATTTGCGCCATCACGGCCGGATCACGTGCGAACCGGAAATTGACTGTCAACTGGCCGGTTAACAGGCTGAAGCGCTCATCGACAAGGGCGACCGTGGCTTGAACCAGATTCTGGACGGCAGTCAGTTCGATTCCGTATCTCACCGGCACCCTCGTCGATTTATCCATCTCCGCAGGTCAATGGAGTTTTGAGATTTGCGCGCATCGCGGCGCAGCGACCTCTGCCGAATCCCAGCAGGGGTCGTGTCATCATGCATGAGGTCTGGCAGGTTATAAACAATGGTTGCGCGGATGAGCTGATTACAAAGAAGTCATGGTTGCAAAGGTCTGTAACGTCTCGAATTTACTCGTAATCCCATTCTGCAGTTCATTGGCTGAATCTGCAGACTGAGAGGTGGAACTGGCTGTTCCTTACAAAGATCGAACAGGCGACAGTTCTCCAACTGTCCGCGGCGTACTTATCACCCGTTGTAAGTCTGCCTCACGGCATGCCTTATCGATCGGGGCGCCAACCGAATGCTCGCGCAAGAATTGAAGGAATACGCGGACATTCGGAGATGAAGCCAATCGCGATGGGTAGACGGCATGAAGTTCGACTGGGTCAGGCTCCCAGTCCGGCAAGACTCGGACGAGGCGGCCTTGCTCCACATCGACTTGTGCTGCATCCTGCGAGAGGAGCGCAACACCGACTCCAGACAGGGCGAGTTGATGGTTGATAGTCGGGTCTGGAACGGAGACGCGGGACTCCACCCTGATCTCTTGAGAATCGGAACCCCGGCGCAGACGCCAGACTGCCGAATCTGCCGGTTCTCCTGAGACTCCGCACTTTGCGATGATGCAGCTTTCCCGGCGAAGCTCTGCGGGCGAGTCCGGGAGGTTCCGACCCGCAAGATACAGCGGGCTGGCATAGGCGCCAATGCGAATTCGTGTGATTGGCTTAACTAGGAACCCGGAGTCTTCCAGCGGGCCTGGACGTATCACCACGTCGAGACTGCGTTCGCCGGCCGAAGGATCTGCGCCGAGCAGCTGTATTTGCAGGCGCAGGTCCGGGTAGAGGATAAGGAACTTCCCCAGGACCGGCCCAAGTACCAAGCGGGCGAAGGCAACGGGCGCGCCGACACGCAACCTTCCGCGCGGTCTGCCCTGGAGCGCGCCAACGAGCAGGTCGGCTTGCTCGGCCTCGTCCATAACCCGGCGGCAACGGTCGAGGTAAATCTCTCCCGCCTCGGTAACCGACATGCTTCGCGTGGTCCTTTCAAAGAGCCGAAGTCCAAGACGGCTTTCCAAGCGCCTGATCGCGCGGCTGACACTGGACTTGGGCACGCCGAGGTGCCTGGCGGCTCGCGTAAAACTTTGTTCCTGAGCGACTTGTGCGAAGATTTGAAGTTCGTTCAGGTCGACCATGATTGTTCCCCTCAGGCAATATTGTATTCCTTTGCAGCATATTGTCTCATCAGCAATCCGGCCGTACATTCGAAACAAGTGGCGAAGCAAAAGGCCCGGAAGGAGTGCTGGCGATGTACCTGGTAACGGGAGCGACGGGAAATGTGGGAAGCAAGGTGGCTGCTCAGCTTTTGCAAGCCGGCGAGCATGTGCGCGTGTTTGCACGAGACGCGAGCCAGCTGGCCCATTGGGGCGACCGCCTTGAAGTGGCGATTGGGGATTTTGGAAAGCCGGAGACATTCGCGCGCGCTGCGGCTGGCGTGGAGGCCGTCTTCCTGATGGATGGAGGTCCTGGCGGTCCGACGCGTGAGGGTTCTGGCGGCGAGTCGTTTAGAAAGCTACTGGATAGCGCGGCGCAAGTGGGGAAACCGAGAATCGTGTTTCTGTCCTCCATTCTTGCGAAGGAACCTGACCTTGCGATCGGGAGAATGCACAAGGAAAAGGAAGACGCAATTCGGGAATCGGGCCTGAAGGTAAACTCTCTTCGCCCGAGTGGATTCATGTCGAACTCATTCCAATGGATCGGGACGATCAAGGCGGAAGGAACGGTGTACAACGGGATGGGCACGGGCAAACTCGCTCCGGTTGCGCCTGAGGACATTGCGGCGGTGGCGGTGAAGGCGCTCACAAGAGAGGGCGGGCAGAGCGAAGTGATTGAGATTACGGGAGGCGAACTGCTCAGCGTGCCGGACCAAGTGAGCATTCTGGCGGACGTTCTGGGCAAGGCGATCCGATGCGTCGATATTTCTGCGGAGACCCTGGTTCAGAACTTCCTGCGAGCAGGGTTTGCGGCAGAAGTTGCAGCCGCCGTCGCGGAGTCGTTCACGCTGGTTCGAGAAGGACGAGCAGCAATGGTTTCGGACTCGGTGGAACGATTGACAGGGCACAAGCCAAAGACCTTTGATGCGTGGGCGCTAGAGAACGCGCCGCTATTTGCATGATATCCGCTGAGGAGAAGACTATGAGCGAAATAGGAACCACTTCGACAATCTCGCAAGCGGCTATTGGGAAAGGTGCCCGCTTGCTGAACCATCCGTTTCTCAGTGAGTTGTGGGCCGGCTGGTCGGCGTCTGTTCTTGCCGTTCCTCTGGCTGTGATCGCCATGGAGGCAGCGCCGCATTTGCGCGGAATCGGCTTCTTCACTCAGCTTCGCTACGCGGTGATTGCGCCCCTATGCGTTTTATGCGCCGTGAGCGCTGCGTTTCTGTATCGCTATATCATCGGGTGGTCGGGCTGGCCGCGGATGACATTGGCCACGGTTCTAGCAGCTCTGGCGGTAGCCGTGCTGATGGGGATGGCTGCGAGCGATCATCCCGGGCTTGTGGCTGCTGCATTGCCCGCCGTATTGAGTGTTGCCATTGCGCTCGCATTGCTGGTGCCGCGTTTTGTTAACCGGCCGTGGCGCTCGTGGGCCGGAACGGCCGCGATCGTTGTTCTCGGTTTGATTGAAGCGGCCGGCGTTGCCAAGGCATTGTCCTACGAACGGGTTCCACCGCCGGGGTCGCGAGGACTGGCCTTCGACATTCCGCGTTCCAAGTTCGACGTAGATCACAAATTCATCGATCTGCGAAGTGGGGCGCATATCCACTACGTGGACGAAGGCAAGGGCGCGACAATTCTCTTTCTCCATGGGAACCCTTCCTGGTCGTTTCAGTGGCGAGGGCTGATCCAGGGGCTGCGCGGGTCGTACCGCTGCATCGCGCTCGATTACCCAGGCTTCGGCTTGTCCACAGCGCCGGCAGGCTTTGGCTACACACCGGCTGAAGAGAGTCGTGTGGTGGAGGAGTTCATCGATCAGCTTGGGCTTCGCGACGTGACGCTTGTGATGCAGGACTGGGGTGGGCCGATCGGGATAGGATTGGCAGAACGGCATCCAGAGCTAGTGCGGCGCGTGATTCTTGGCAGCACCTGGGCGTGGCCAACGAGCACCAGCGAACCGCGCGGAAAGTGGTCGAAGATAGCAGGTGGACCCATTGGGGAGTTCTTGCAGGTGAACTTCAACGGAGTCGCATCTTTTGGACTGAAGTCGAGCATTGTCCGCAAACTTCCTGACGATGTGACCGAGGTTTATCTGCGCCCGTTCCTGCCTGTGAACCGACGGGGGATTGCGGTTTTCTACCCTGCGGAGATTACCGCTGAAACAAAGTATTTTGCAGATATACAAGCCGGCCTGCCTCGGTTGGCGGACAAAAAGGCGCTCATCTTCTGGGCAGCCAAAGACCCAGGAATCTCACGCAGTGATCTTACCCGATGGGAACAAACTTTCCCAAACCACAAGACAATCGAATTTTCCAACGCCAGCCATTTCTTCTTCGAGGACGAAGTGGATCAGATGAATCCAGCAATCCGTGCATTCATGTCTTCGGATCAGACTGGAATGGGAACGGCGCCGCGGTGAGACGAGCGGGCCAGACGAATCGTTCCGTAATACATATTGAGGAAAATATCAGCCCTGCGGGACAATGCATCGATGCCAGCAGAAACACGCCGCAATTAAGATGATACGGACTCCATGAATACCATCCCATTGCGATGCAGGTCACCTCTGAAGTTCTTCCTGTTGGTTTTCGCTCTTTCACTTCCATTCTTGTTGGCCGGCCCCTTAGTTGGATATCAACTGGTACCTGGCGTCCCCGTGACTGCGCTCATAGTGGTCTTCTGTCCGGCCACAGCCGCCATCATTCTCGTTTACCGTGAGAGCAAGACGGCCGGCGTGAGAGACCTGCTGAAGAGATCCTTCGATTACAAGCGAATCAAAGCGAAGATTTGGTACGCGCCGATTCTCCTTCTTATGCCGGGCGTCGCGATCTTGTCGTATGGATGGATGCGTTGGATTGGGGTGCCACTCCCAATCCCCCAAGTTCCGGTTGTTGCGACGCTGGCCATGTCTCTCGCGATATTCATCCTGGCGCTAGGTGAGGAACTGGGCTGGTCAGGATATGCCATTGATCCGATGCAAGATCGATGGGGTGCGCTCCCTGCCGGCATTCTCCTCGGGTTGGCATGTGCCCTATGGCACATTTTGCCATTGGTGCAGGTTCACCGCTCGCCAGTATGGATCGCCTGGTGGTGTCTTGGTACAGTGGCGGCTCGGGTTCTCATGGTATGGCTCTACAACAACACTGGCAAGAGCGTCTTCGCTATGGCTGTCTTTCACACCACCATCAACGTCACCTGGCAATTGTTTCCGATCCGCGGCTCGTATTGGGACCCGCGTGTCAACGGTGTCATCTTGGCAATCGCAGCCGTAGTCGTGGTAGGGGTTTGGGGGCCGCGAACTCTGGCTGGATACAAGAAAGACTGATTGGGTCGATTGCGAAACGATCGCGCCTCACTCATTGGCAAAAGCAAACTACGCAAGCATTGTCCCTGTCAGTCGATGCTATCTTCGCCATTGCGCGAATCGAGCGCCTGGAATGCAAACCGTGACGTTCCGGTAGGGTGACCGTTAGCTGGAAGTTGACTGGGTGCGGAGAGCTAAGTAATGCCGAGCGTCTCTAGCGTAGCGGCGCGCCGTAGAGATCCGTCGGAAGCTGATCGATGCTGATGGCCGCGGCGGTGCGCTAAGAACGAATTGGACTAAGCGCGGGCCGAAGCGGCCCTCATCTCGGACGATGGAATATCGGACGGTTTGCCGATCAGCATGGGATGACCTCACTCGGGGAAGAGCTACTGCACACATTAGACACGGTGAGGGCCCAGGTTGTTACAGGAATTCGCGACAAAATTGCAGGCGGAATTGTGCCGTCAAAACCTCGGCGGCAATCACGCCGGTTTTTGCCATGCCATCGCAACCACCGGATAGGTGATGCGGACAGTTCCCGCCTCGCGCCGGGCGGCCACGCCCAGGTTATCGGACCCGGCCAGGATCTCCGCGTCAAACAGCGCGCGAATCCGGTCCGCATCGCCGGGCTTGGGGAACGAGCCGGACAAAAGGTTTTCAACCTCCATCTGCAGACCGTATCTCTCTGCGCGACGCAGCGACAGGCCGGCGTTCAGCCCAAGCCCCTCAAACTCCGCCTCAGTCAACGCGCGCGTGTGCGAGGGGTCGCGCAGAATCTCCCACTCGTTGAACCGGTCCTGAGCTTCTTTGCGCGGCGCTACGTCGCATACCAATACCGTGCCGCCGGGTTTGGCCACGCGTGTCATCTCATCGAGCGCCTGTTGCGCTGAGAGAAAATGATGAAACGAGAAGCGCGTCACCACACAATCGAACGAGTCCGCGGCAAAGGGCAACTCGGTTACCGATCCCTGCAACCATTGCACATTCTCAACCTGTTGTTCGGTCTGGTAGAGCCGTGCGCGGTCAAGCATTGCAGGAACAAAATCGAGGCCCGTCACATGGCGCGCGCGTTTGGCAAAGAAGCAGGAAACAATGCCCGGTCCGCAGGCCACATCGAGCAGCGTGTCGTCCGGTTTTACGGCCGCGCACTCGGCCATCAGATCGAGTACGCCGTCTTTGCCCTCTCGATGGCGCTGCACAAACGGCTCCGCCTGGCGGGTGAACTGGTCGAGTACGTCGGCATCGTGTTGAGTTGTGCTCATGGGAGTATTGTCACCGATTGCGGCTGTGCCGGGCTAGCTTTACTGGTGTGGTGAGTCTGAAGTTCTTGCCATAATTTACAAAGAGCAACCACAGATTCTTCGCTTACCCCCCCGAACTGAAAAGCGTTCGGGGGTGGTAAGCGAAGAATGACAGTGCCTTATATTGTGCGAACTTCTCACTCAGGTAGTTGATTGACCGATTGCTGGAAGGGCCACTGCTTGAGGCTGCGGGCGCGGATGAGATAGATCAGCGTACCGGAGACGGCGACTTCGACTGGCCGGGTAGAAGAGAGATTTTTCCGCCGTAGCTTACTCCCAGCGCCGGGGCGATTCTCTCGTTGAACTCAAGCGTGATGTTCTGTTGCGCAAGAAAACCAATGAGCCGGTCGCGCTGATCGCCCACTTCGCCGGAGATGTTGTGCTCGAACTCCGGCAGGTCTTCGCCTTCGGTCTGTGCCACGTCGAACACGTACACGGCGCGGAAACCGATTAGCACTGGCGGCTGCTTGGCGTTGCCGTCCGCGTCGGTATTCTGTACGGCATCGGTGTTCCTCCGCCGGTAACCGATCATAGCAAGCGGGATCGGAACAGGAATCGTGCTGCGACGCGATGCCCTCGAAGAGTAATGTGTGGTGCCCGGTGCGTTTTGGGCAGTCATGGCAGGAGCCCGCCTCGGGCACAAGCGTTGCATCCTCTTTCGAGAACGGCGCGGTGGCGAGTTCCAAAAGGATGTTGTGCTCTACCCATTCGCGCAGATGGCGAACGGGCAGCAGGATTCGCTTCGCCTTGCTGCCGCCCGTATAGCTCTCCTGCCAGCAAGCGGCAAGGGCCTCTTCCTGTTGTCCAATCTGAAGTTTGGCCAGCAAAAGAGCATGGCTCAAGCCGATTTCGTCTTTGGTGAATGCTTCGACCGCTGCGGGCGCAAGCTCGGTCAAGCGAAGGCGAGAAGCAACATACCCGGCGCTCTTGCCGCATTTGGCCGCGATGAGTTCGATGGAATACTTCGGCTCCTCAAGGCGCAAGAGCGCGGCGAAGCCCTGCGCCTCGTGAAGCGGATGCACGTCCTGACGCTGGAGGTTTTCGACAAGCTGCGCCTCCAATACTTGAGCGTCGGTCATTTCGCGGATGTACACCGGCACAGTCTCTTTCTCGGCCATTGCCGCGCCACGATACCGGCGTTCTCCAAAAACGATCTCAAAGCTCCGCTCCGCGCGGGGCCGAACGAGCAAGGGCTGCAACACGCCGTTTTCGCGGATGCTGGCGGCGTTTTGTTCCGCAGACCGTTTTGTGGCCGAGCGTCACGAATGGCGCTTGGCAGCGAGCGGTCCGCGTTCCGAGCGACACATAACGGATCAGCGGAACGCAAACGCAACAGAGGTATTCGCGTCAGTGAAAGCGAGGAATCCTGCCATGGGCAGGTCGAGAGACTGAGCAGCATCATCCATGCCGAAGGCGTGCGGGAATATTGCTCAACTGATAACTGAAGAGTAGCCGGTCATCCGCCCGAAATTAAAGAACAGAACCAATGGTGGTCTGTTTTCCTTACGGTTACTTCGTAGTGACAGCAAGCTCTAGTACTTTGTCCCCGTTGCAGGCTTTCGCCGAAATCAGCAGTTTTGAGGCATTTTTAAGATTCAGCGTCAAGGACACGTTCGCACCCGAAGGGGCCAACCCCGTGGGTGGGTACGCAATTTGCAAGACGTAATATCCTACAGCGTCGTGGAGAGCGTCCTGGACCGCATGGTGCGCATCCGCCTCTTGATACAGCCCTCTGTACGGCCCCGGTCCAAACAAAAACTGTCCCTTTCTCTGCCGGCTCAGATCGGCCCCCGGAACCGTCCCCGGCTGGGATTCTTCCGCCTTCGGACCTTGAGGATTTCTTCCGCTGGACCAGCCGCCGGATCCAGGGAGGGCTGGCATGTCAGGCTTACTAAACAGAACTCCACCGTTCACAACAAGCATCTGCGCCATGGAGTCGCTCGCTGCCTGAATCAACCGCTCCGGGGGCATTTTACGTTCATTTTGGATATCCGTTGTGTAAAGCACAACGCGACGACCTCCGAAGGATTTCAAGGAGGCAACCATTGCCTCTGCGCTCACCTGTGGCCCCGGCGGAGTGTCCCACATCTGCTTGAGTTGCAGGGCGGAAGTCGTGAAGCCAGTGGTCTTACCTTTGTCTTGCGCTATGGCCACCTGCCATCCTCGCTGCCAGACTGGGCCGAGCGCTGTCATCAGGTCCGACGGCATGTCTGCCGAACCTACGGCGGCTCTTGGAAGGATGACCAGCATCCTTGTTGGAAGAAAGTCGCCTTTGGGCACCTTGTCCCCCAACACCGGGCGGCGAAGTGTCAATGGGAGAGTCTGCCCCTGCAAGTTGACCACAAAGTCCCCTGCGGTCAAGCCGCCTATCGGACGTCCGTCGGAATGTTGGACAAGCACCGCAATTTGGATCGCATAGTCGCTCGCAATTGCTGGGGCGGCGGGAAGCGAAACGCTCGACCATACCGCCAGCACGAAGCAGACGCTGAGAACAACTGCCAAATTACTTCCCCGAATCGTCGAATGAATCATCGCTTCTCCTAACTTTAGACCTACTCCTTGGAGGCGAGTTAGGAACAAATACTACACCCGACATTCGCAACATCTGCGCCTCTCCGCCGAGAAGTTTAGCCATGTGTTTTCCGGGTTCCGATCGGTTGGCCATCCGTCAGTAACACTTCGGTAAACATTCTGGATCGGCGGAGTCCACTTTACCTGCTGATCATTTATCTGAAAGACCCAAACGGAACTGGTGGCGGCAGCAAACAGCATAACGGGTGGCAGCAAAGCACTGTATCCAGCACCAGGTGCATGATTATCTTCCATCGGATATTTCCGAATGGAGAGTGTCATGCTCGAACACTACTACGTCAAACCTTCAACCATCGACCGAATCCGTGATAGTTGGCTCGGCTCTCAAATTGACAACTACGCGGGATGGATGGAAGCGAACGGCTATTCCTCCCGCACCGTTTTTCGTCGGTTGCCACGGCTTTTCTGCTTTGCTGAGTTCGCACAGAAGAGGGGCTGCACAGATGTTGCTTCTGCCCTTGCTCTTGTCGAGGACTTTGTTTCCCAATGGTTGGTTCAGCACGGACCGGAAGCAAAGACATCGGCCTCGCTGCGCAAGCATGCAATTGATGTAGGGAATGCCACTCGTCAGATGTTGCGGCTGGCCAGTGGAGATCCTGTAAGGCACAATCGTCACCGCCGCCCATTTCCACTTGAAGCAGAGGTTCCTGGGTTCCAGAAGTATTTGCGCAATGAATGCGGACTGATGGAGAGTACGATCGCCGGGTACCGGCATCATCTGCACGAGTTTGGGCAGTACCTCCGGAAAGCCGGGATCACGTCGCTCGGCGACCTGTCGCCCGCGCTGCTGGCATCTTTTATCGTCGAATGTGCGCCGGGAATGGCTCCCTGCACGCGCCGCGATCTCTGTTGTCATCTAAAAGTGCTGCTGCGGTTCTGCCATCGCGAAGGAATTACCGACCGGGATCTCCGCGGTGCGGTCGGTATGCCGCAGGTATACCGTCTGGCCGATGTCCCCCGGTCAATCACTTGGGACGAGGTCCGTCGCACTTTGGAAGCTGTGGACCGAAGGACAATCCGAGGCCGGCGAGATTACGCCATCTTGCTCTTTCTTGTGACCTATGGGCTGCGGGCTCATGAGGTTGCCAAACTCACGCTGGAAGATATCGACTGGAAACGCGAGCGATTCCAGGTACCGGAGCGCAAAGCTGGCCATTCGACCGCGTATCCGCTCGCCGGAGTAGTGGCAGAAGCCTTGATCGACTATCTCAAACGAGGTAGACCTGAGACTGAGGATCGTCATCTCTTCTTCCGTGTTGTGGCTCCGCGTTCTCCAGTCACTCCCGCCACTGTGTCATCAAGTGTGGCGTTTTATCTCCAGAAAGCTGGAATCCAAGTGCGCAAGGGTGGATCGCATACGCTGCGGCACACCTGCGTACAACGCCTGATTGACGCTGAATTTCCACTAAAGACTATCGGCGATTATGTTGGGCATCGTTCGCCGGAGTCCACGCGCATCTATACGAAAGTCGCTATCGAAGCCCTGCGCGAGGTTGCGATGGGCGATGGGGAGGCTCTATGAACACTCCCTTTTTCCAGAGCTTCCTGGCGCCATACCTCCATCAGTTCGTGCAATACAAGCGTGCGCTGAACCGCAAGTACTTAAACGATGCGCATACGTTGCGACTGTTCGATCGGTATCTCTGCAACCACGACATCGCTGACTGGCACGCCATCGATAGCGCTGTAGTCGATGATTTCCTGGTGTCCCGTCCTAAAGTCGGGCCAAAGAGATACAACCTCATTCTGTATGCAGTGCGCCGGTTCTTTGCCTTTGCGATTATGCAGCAGTGGACACAGCGGAATCCTGTGACGGCTAGTCCGCGGCGCATCACCGGCAGCCGGATTCCATACTTATTCGATCTCGATACCGCAAGGCGTCTAATGGCTGAAGCACGAAAACTGCCGGAGAGATCCCGTGCGCCCTATCGAGGCCTTGTGTACGAGACGATTTTCGCTCTGCTTTATGGCCTGGGGTTGCGGGTAGGCGAAGTGTCACGCTTGAAGATAGGCGATGCCGATTTCACCCGCAATCTACTGTTCATCCGGGAGACGAAATTCGCCAAGAGCCGATATGTGCCGATGGGACCTCGCCTGACACAACGCCTGAAAGATTATGAGGCAGAACGTTATGGAAGCACGCCTGCTTCCGAACTGCCAATGTTCACCTTCAATTCCAAGCGGCGTAGCGTCGATAAAGGAACGATCAGCATGACTTTTCATGCTCTCCTGCCCAAGCTGAAACTGCATATCCCGCCGGGCGTGTCGCCGCCGCGACTCCACGATCTGCGCCACTCGTTCGCTGTCGCCACACTGCTTCGATGGTATCGGGAAGGCATCGATCCCAACTG